>OJJX01000021.1_pt1 | contig 248036 bp, 177 predicted proteins | sample 1596411 | NCBI WGS metagenome assembly OJJX01 (sample SAMEA4350136, study PRJEB24818) | metagenome | biome: human; feature: gut; material: faeces | place: Denmark | collected 2013-09 | reverse complement strand
ACAGAGAAGTTAAGCCCGGTCACGCCGATGGTACTGCGTAACAGTGGGAGAGTAGGTAGTCGCCGTTTTTTTTCTGAAGGATCCCCTTGCAACCCGGAATACGGGGGCAAGGGGATTTTCGCGTTTAGGGGGGGATTGGAAGGAATTGGAGGGGAGAGAAGAAGGATGGGAGATGTGAGAATGGAGAGGGGAGAAATGCTATGCAGCGTGACAGCGCAGCCTGCTTCTCACATCTCAATTCTCACATCTCAATTCTCCCTATTTTCATTCTCCCATCTCCCATCTTTTTCCGTTCCGCATAATATTGCACCGATCAGACCGTTATATATTAGTAAATCAGTTTTATATGCAATTTATTGATATTCGCCGTATTAAGGTTATATTGGTTATCTCTGCTGTTATTATAGCAGTAGCTTCTTTGTATTTTTCTCATCGGTTGGTAAAGGATCTTTCGATGGAAGAGCGACTTAAGATGGAGGTGTGGGCAGAAGCAATGCGTGCTTTCAGTGTTGCTGATGAGAATGTGGATCTTAATTTGGTTTTGAAAGTATTGAATGCCAATAATACGATTCCGGTGATTGTGTCCGATGCTGAAGGGAATATTCAGACTTATCGTAATATAGAGATTGCCTCTAATGATTCGGTTGCTTTTCTGTATAAACAGTTGGAGCGCTTTAAACAGAATGGAAGTGTGATCAGGATTAATTTATCATCCGGAAGTGATTATAATGATGTCTATTATCAGGATTCTTTGATGCTGACGCGTCTTTCCGTTTATCCTTATGTACAGTTAGGGGTCGTGCTTATTTTTGTTCTGGTAGCTATATTTGCTTTACTCAGTTCAAAGAAGGCCGAACAGAATAAAGTATGGGTTGGTCTGTCCAAAGAGACGGCTCATCAGTTGGGAACACCTATTTCTTCTCTGATGGCTTGGACGGAATTATTGAAGAGTGCATATCCTTCGGACAATTTGATTCCTTGCATGACTGAGGATGTCGCTCGTTTACAAATGATAGCCAATCGCTTTTCCAAGATCGGTTCTGCTCCGGAAATGGAGCAGGTAGATTTAGGGAAATTGTTAAAAGAAGTAACTGAATATATGGCGCGCCGCACTTCGAATAAAGTAGAGATTATTACCCATTTGCCTGAAAATGCTATTATTATTCCTTTGAATGCTTCACTGTTCGGGTGGGTAATAGAGAATTTGTGCAAGAATGCGATAGATGCCATGGATGGGGTTGGAAAAATAACAGTGTCCGTCATAGAGTCTGCTACTCGTTGGTATATCGATGTGGAGGATACGGGGAAAGGAATTATTAAAAGTAAACATCAAACTATTTTTACACCTGGTTATACGACGAAAAAGAGAGGCTGGGGACTGGGATTGTCATTGGCCCGTAGAATTGTAGAAGAGTATCATTCAGGGCGTATTTTTGTAAAACAGTCGGAGCTAAATAAAGGTACAGTATTTAGAATAGAACTTAAAAAGTGAATATTTACTGATAATTTGTGTGTTATGAGGATTATTATTTGTATCTTTGTCGCCCGAATTCTGTCCATCTTTTTGTTCTTGTTGGGAAAATGAAAGATGAAGAACAGGATATTTAGGCTTTTTTTGTACCTTTGCAACAATTAAAAAAGTGAAGCTTTGGGAAAGTTTGATAAATACAAAATAGACTTGAAAGGAATGCAGTCGGATTCAGTGAAATATGAATTTGTACTGGATAATCTGTATTTCGCTCATATTGATGGCCCTGAGGTTCAGAAAGGTAAGGTTAACGTAGAGTTGACTGTAAAAAGAACATCTCGTGCTTTTGAATTGAGCTTCCAAACCGATGGAGTGGTATGGGTGCCTTGTGATCGTTGTTTGGATGAAATGGAGCAACCTGTAAGTTCTTCTGATAAACTGATGGTCAAGTTTGGCCATGAATATGCGGAAGAGGGTGACAACTTGATTGTGATTCCTGAAGAAGAAGGGGAGATCAATGTTGCATGGTTTATGTATGAATTTATAGCTTTGTCTATTCCGATGAAGCATGTGCATGCTCCTGGAAAATGTAATAAGACAATGACCAGCAAGCTAAGCAAGCATTTGAGAACGAATGCTGACGAAGATGGAGATGAGACGTTTGAAGTGGCCGGTGATGATATCGTAGTAGAAGAAGCCGAGGAACAAACAGATCCCCGATGGAATGAATTAAAAAAAATATTAGATAATAATTAAAGTTTAAAGAAAAATGGCACATCCTAAGAGAAGACAATCAAAAACAAGAACAGCGAAGAGAAGAACTCATGATAAAGCTGTGGCTCCGACATTGGCTATTTGCCCGAATTGTGGAGAATGGCATGTTTATCACACTGTATGTGGAGCTTGCGGATACTACAGAGGTAAACTCGCAATCGAAAAAGAAGCAGCTGTATAATTGTAGTACAGTCTGAATAGACTTATACTTAATCAGACAGCCAGAGAGCATTGCTCTCCGGCTGCTTTAAGTATTAGAAGTATTGCTAAATTAAAATTGAATTGATGGAAAAAATAAATGCAGTAATCACAGGAGTCGGTGGATATGTACCTGATTATATCTTGACAAATGACGAGATATCGAAAATGGTAGATACTAATGACGAGTGGATTATGACCCGTATCGGGGTAAGAGAAAGACGAATCCTGAATGAAGAGGGATTAGGCACCTCTTATATGGCCCGTAAGGCTTGCCGGCAATTAATGAAGAAAACCGGTGCTAATCCTGACGACATTGATTTGGTTGTTGTTGCTACTACTACTCCAGACTATCACTTCCCTTCCACAGCTTCTATTCTTTGCGATAAACTCGGACTTAAAAATGCATTTGCTTTTGATTTGCAAGCGGCCTGTAGCGGCTTCTTGTTTTTGTTGGAAACGGCTGCTAATTTTATCCGTTCGGGAAGATACAAGAAAATCATTATTGTAGGTGCAGACAAGATGTCATCGATGGTGGACTACACAGAACGTGCTACATGTCCTATTTTTGGCGATGGTGCGGCTGCTTTTATGGTAGAGCCTACTACTGAAGATGTGGGTATCATGGATGCTCTTTTGAGAACCGATGGTAAAGGCTTGCCTTTTCTGCATATGAAAGCTGGTGGATCGGTGTGTCCTCCTTCTTATTTTACGGTGGATAATCACATGCATTATATCTATCAGGAAGGTAGGACTGTATTCAAATATGCAGTTTCTAACATGTCGGATAGCTGTGCTGCGATTGCAGAACGTAATAATTTGAATAAAGATAGTATCGACTGGGTGGTTCCTCATCAGGCTAATATGCGTATTATCGATGCGGTGGCCCATCGTTTGGAACTTCCAATAGAAAAGGTATTGGTAAATATCGACAGATATGGTAATACCAGTGCGGGTACTTTACCGCTTTGTATCTGGGATTTCGAAGATAAACTCAAGAAAGGTGATAACCTGATCTTTACAGCATTCGGCGCAGGATTTACCTGGGGAGCTGTTTATGTAAAGTGGGGTTATGACGGAAAGAAGGAATAGTAACAGACGTTACTGATATATAACACATAAAACGCATCTTATTTCGATTCGATGCGTTTTTTTGTCTAAATCAATAAATGAAAGGCGATGCATAAAGCAGGTTTTGTAAACATAGTAGGTAATCCGAATGTCGGGAAGTCGACATTGATGAATGTGTTGGTAGGTGAACGGGTTTCAATAGCGACTTTTAAAGCACAGACCACTCGTCACCGTATTATGGGGATTTATAATACGGATGATATGCAAATTGTTTTTTCCGATACTCCGGGAGTTTTGAAGCCGAACTATAAGTTGCAGGAGTCGATGCTGAACTTTTCTACATCCGCACTGACGGATGCGGATATTCTGCTTTATGTAACGGATGTGATAGAGACTCCTGACAAAAATAACGAGTTTATTGAGAAAGTACGTAAAATGACCGTACCGGTACTTTTGCTTATTAACAAGATAGACCTTACCGATCAGGAAAGACTGATTCAGTTAGTGGAAGAGTGGAAAGCGTTGCTTCCACAGGCCGAAATTATTCCTATCTCGGCAGCTTCGAAGTTCAATATTGACTACGTAATGAAACGTGTGAAGGAGTTGCTTCCGGATTCTCCACCCTATTTTGAAAAAGATCAATGGACCGATAAGCCCGCACGTTTCTTCGTGAACGAAATTATTCGTGAGAAAATTCTGTTGTACTATGATAAGGAGATACCCTACTCGGTAGAAGTGGTTGTGGAGCAATTCAAAGAAGAGGCGAAGATGATACATATCCATGCTGTAATTTACGTCGAGCGTGATTCGCAAAAGGGAATTATTATCGGGAAACAGGGAAAAGCGCTGAAGAAGGTGGCTACGGAGGCTCGTCGTGATTTGGAACGGTTCTTTGGGAAGACGATCTTTTTGGAGACTTATGTGAAAGTGGATAAAGACTGGCGTAGTTCGGATAAGGAATTACGTAATTTCGGTTATCAGTTAGATTAAGAATATATTCATACGACTGTGATAGTCGCAAAAACAACGTGTAAACTATGGGAAATTTAGTTGCAATTGTTGGACGTCCTAATGTGGGAAAGTCGACTTTATTTAATCGCTTGACTAAAACTCGTCAGGCAATCGTAAATGACGAAGCGGGGACGACCCGTGACAGACAATACGGCAAGTCGGAATGGCTGGGCCGTGAGTTCTCTGTAGTTGATACCGGCGGGTGGGTAGTCAATTCGGATGACATTTTTGAAGAGGAGATTCGCAAACAGGTATTAATGGCGGTAGACGAAGCCGATGTAATTCTGTTTGTGGTGGATGTGATGAATGGGGTTACTGATCTGGATATGCAGGTTGCTGCTATTTTGCGGCGTGCAAAGAGTCCCGTAATTATGGTAGCCAATAAGACGGACAATCATGAATTGAGATATAATGCTCCCGAATTTTATAGCTTGGGATTGGGAGATCCATACTGTATTTCTGCCATAAGCGGTAGCGGTACGGGTGATTTGATGGACTTGATTGTCAGCAAGTTCAAGAAAGAATCAGAGGAAATCCTGGATGATGATATTCCCCGTTTTGCTGTGGTCGGACGTCCGAATGCCGGAAAATCGTCTATCGTTAATGCTTTTATCGGTGAAGAGCGGAATATTGTGACTGAAATAGCAGGTACTACGCGTGACTCTATTTATACCCGGTATAATAAATTCGGTTTTGATTTTTATCTGGTTGATACGGCGGGTATCCGTAAGAAAAATAAAGTGAATGAGGATTTGGAGTATTACTCGGTGGTTCGTTCCATTCGTTCTATTGAGAATGCAGACGTATGTATCTTGATGGTGGATGCCACCCGTGGTATCGAGAGTCAGGATTTGAATATATTTTCTTTGATCCAGAAGAACCAGAAGGGACTTGTGGTAGTTGTGAACAAATGGGATTTGGTAGAAGATAAAACGGCAAAGGTAATGAAGACTTTTGAAGAGGCTATCCGTTCACGTTTTGCTCCTTTTGTGGATTTTCCTATTGTCTTTGCTTCCGCATTGACTAAGCAACGTATCCTGAAAGTATTGGAAGAGGCTCGTGTTGTTTACGAAAACCGGACGACAAAGATTCCTACTGCACGTTTGAATGAAGAGATGCTTCCGTTGATAGAAGCTTATCCCCCCCCTTCGGTTAAAGGCAAATACATAAAAATTAAATATATAACCCAGCTTCCTAATACGCAGGTGCCTTCTTTTGTCTTTTTTGCCAATCTGCCGCAATATGTGAAGGAACCATACAAACGTTTCCTTGAAAATAAGATGCGTGAGAAATGGAATCTGACCGGAACACCTATAAATATCTATATTCGTCAGAAATGATGTGAAATAAGTAGGACGAGGACTTCGTTTTTTGAACGATAATATTTATATTTGTCAGAGACTAAGCAACAGACAATTCATATTATGGTAGAGAAAGCGGAGATTTTGTTGGTTGATGATCATGCGCTGATCCTGGAAGGGATTTGTCAGATTTTAAAACGAATCCCTGAAGTGGTTGTAGCAGATGCAGTGACAACGGGTAAGGAGGCTGTCGGGCTGATTGCAGCGCGTGATTATGATATTTATATTTTGGATGTCGGTTTACCCGATATGTCCGGATTTGAATTGATAGAGATGATTCGTGAAATCAATGAGGATGCACGTATAATCATCAATACAATGCATGAGGAAATTTGGTATATCAACAGGCTTATTCGCCTGGGAGTGAATGCTGTGACTCTGAAGGCTTCGGAGTCCGTTGAAATAGGAAAGGCTGTAAAGAGTGTGTTGCGGGGAGTAGCATATACTTGTCCGCGATTTGAGGGCATACGGCAGAAACTGAGTAATGCTTCGTCACAAATACACCCTAAGGATATTCCCACCAAGCGTGAGCTTGAAGTTTTGCAAGCAGTCTCCGAGGGATTTTGCACGCATGAAATTGCTTCGCGGTTGCAGATTACGGAGAATACGGTTGAAACATTTCGTAAAAGGCTGATTCAAAAATTTGAGGCAAAGAATGCGATTGATATGGTGGTGAAAGCAATGGCGCTGGGGTGGATAAAAGTTGTGTAGAAAGAAATTTTTTCTTCTGTCACGGTTTTCGGTGATGTTTTTGTGCAACTTTTCGTCTACCTTTGAGGCGGTAATTGAAATAACTCTCTCTTACAGTTTCGTGAAGAATAAAAAAGAGGACAGTCAATATGTCGTGATGATATATGTCAATTCTATTAACTGGTTTTTACAATAAAAGGGCGTACTCGATAAAAAGAGTGCGCCCTTTGTTCCTTTTTGATGAGGGGGAGGATCTATTAGATCAACCTTCTAAATTTTGTATTTCCACATCTTTTACTTTACGGAGCAGGTCGGAAGCAAATATAAAGTTATTCAACAACTTGTTAGTGGAAGTGAAAATATCATCTTTTGTACCTTCCCATTCTTTTCTTCCTTCGTAGATATAAATAATCTTTTCTCCGATTCCTAACACGGAGTTCATGTCGTGCGTATTGATGATTGTCGTCATGTTGTATTCTCGCGTGATGTCGTGTATAAGATCATCGATCACTAACGAAGTTTTAGGATCGAGTCCGGAGTTCGGTTCATCACAAAACAGGTACTGCGGATTGAGTGCGATGGCCCGTGCAATCGCTACTCGTTTCTGCATACCTCCACTGATCTCTCCCGGAAACTTATCTTTGGCTTCTGTCAGATTCACACGGTCGAGACAGAACATGGCCCGTTTGGTGCGGTCTCGTAATGTATCGTTACTGAACATGTTCAATGGAAACATTACGTTGTCCAATACAGACATGGAGTCGAACAGGGCAGCACTTTGAAATATCATTCCCATCTCTCTGCGCAGCATTTTCTTCTCTTTTTTACCCATCGCCAGGAAGTTGCGATGGTCGTATAGCAATTCTCCTTTTTCGGGAATCAGCAGCCCGACGATGCATTTCATCAGTACCGTTTTTCCTGAACCGCTCTGGCCGATAATCAGATTGGTTTTTCCATTCTCAAAAGTAGCATTGATGTCTTTCAATACCGCTTTGTCTTCGAATGATTTATAGAGTCCTTTTACTTCAATCATCCCATTAAAAGTTTAGTTAATACCAGATCGGCAAATAAGATTAATACACTACTGGATACGACAGAATCCGTAGATGCTTTTCCGACTTCTATCGAACCTCCTTCTACCATATAGCCAAAGAAAGAGGACACGCTGGCAATAATAAAGGCGAAAAATAGTGATTTGATAATACCACACCACACGAACCATTCCACGAACATGTATTGCAAACCGTATTCCAGATCGGTAGCTGTCATAATCCCTCCAAACCAGCAAGTGGCGAAAGCACCGATGATACCGGCAAAAATACTGAATGTCACTAAGATAGGAATGGTGGTAACCATAGCAGCTATTTTAGGAAGTATCAGATAGTTGGCGGAGTTGACTCCCATTATTTCAAGGGCGTCGATCTGTTGGGTAACGCGCATGGTACCTAATTCCGATGCAATATTGGATCCTACTTTTCCGGCAAGAATCAAACACATGATGGAGGATGAGAATTCCAGTAACAGAATTTCACGCGTTACGTAACCCACTGTCCAACGGGGCATCCAAGGGCTTTCGATATTGAGTTTGATTTGTATGGTAATTACCGCACCGATGAAAAATGAAATCAGCAGTACGATTCCGATGGAATTCACTCCTAACTGTTCTATCTCGTTGAGATATTGCCGGAAGAACATCCGCATGCGTTCGGGTCGTGAGAATGTACGTCCCATCAGCATCATATATCTTCCGACGGTTCTTAATGCTTTGATCATAACTTCGTATATTTGTCTGCAAATGTACGTTTTTTCAGCTTATTTTTGCTACATTTGCCGCAAAATAACAAAGATATGGAAGAAAGCAAGATGGTGCTTCGTACGGAAGACCTGGTGAAGAAGTACGGTAAGAGAACTGTGGTTAGCCATGTATCCATCAATGTGAAGCAGGGCGAAATCGTAGGTTTACTGGGACCGAACGGTGCTGGTAAGACTACTTCATTTTATATGACTGTAGGACTGATTACCCCTAATGAAGGCCGTATCTTTTTGGATGATCTTGAAATTACAAAATATCCGGTATATAAACGTGCACAGACCGGTATCGGCTACTTGGCACAAGAAGCTTCTGTGTTTCGGCAGATGAGTGTGGAAGACAATATTGCTTCTGTGCTCGAGATGACCAATAAACCTAAAGAATACCAGAAGGAAAAGCTGGAAAGCCTGATTGCCGAATTCCGGTTGCAAAAAGTACGAAAGAATAAGGGAAATCAATTATCCGGTGGTGAACGTCGCCGTACGGAGATTGCCCGTTGTCTGGCTATCGATCCGAAATTTATCATGCTGGATGAACCTTTTGCCGGTGTAGACCCTATTGCGGTGGAGGATATCCAGCAGATTGTCTGGAAGTTGAAAGACAAAAATATCGGTATTCTTATTACCGACCATAATGTGCAGGAGACATTAAGCATTACCGATCGTGCTTACCTTTTGTTTGAAGGAAAAATTCTTTTTCAGGGAACTCCTGAAGAACTTGCAGAAAATAAGATTGTGCGGGAAAAATATCTTAGTAATAGTTTTGTTCTCCGGCGTAAGGACTTTCAATTGGAAAAGGACTAAATTCTGTTTTATCGGGCATATCTCAGATAAATCATGTCGATACATTGTTCGCCATTATCTTCGAAGATAGGTTCGGGATAGTTGTCGACAAAGAAGTTTTTGATAATATGTGATTCGACAAAGCCGCATTTCCGATAGAAATCCAATTGGTAAAATTCCTTTCCGGGGATGCCTGTACTTCCCGTACCAACGATAATATTCGGAATTTCTCTATAATGCTCGACAATAAAACTCATCATTCGACTGGCATATCCCCGGCGTAGATAATCGGGATGGGTTGCCAGGTTTTTTATTTCTGCCGTCTCTTTGTCTGATACCACAACGGTTACACATACAGGTATTTCTTCCAGTTGCATAATATATAAATGCCCTCTGCCAAGGTAATGCTGTATCATATCAACCGACGGGTCTGCTATGAGCAACAGATTCAGATAGTCTTCTTTGTTTTCTTTTATCTCACGGATACTTATGTTGGCTTGGTGTTTCATGTTTGACTGGAAGGTATGTAAAAAGAACCTTCCGATTGTTCGGAGGATCGGAAGGTTACTTTGAATTTCTTTTAGTTAGAGTTTAGGTTTAGCTTCCTTTACCACCATGGTGCGTCCGTGATATTCTGCACCATTTAATTCGGCAATGGCTTTTGAGGCTGCAGCATCGTCTTCCATTTCAATGAAAGCGAAACCTTTGGATCTGCCTGTTTCGCGATCCATGATAACTTTTACTGAAGAGACTGTCCCGTAATCTTCCATAACTTGTTGCAAATCTGCTTCCTTAACACGGTAGTTAAGGTTTCCAACATAAATGTTCATAGTGAAAAAGATAAAAATAAATAATGAAATAAAAACTCTCGGGAAGATGACTGATAATAAAAAGATTAAAACGACAGAGAGTTTACATATACGTTTTTGGACGAGGTAAAAACTTGCAATAGAAATCAAGAAACTAATACATCATCATTCCTGTACAAAGAAAAGCATAAAAAATGAAAATACACTTGTTTTTCTTTAGTTTTCTAACATTTCTGTAGTGATTTTATGATTTATGTATGTGATTGATACGTTGTTGTAATATAAAAGTATGATTCATTTCGTTTCATAAAGAATAATTCTTTCGCGTTTTTTTGATAATTGAAAGATTAGCACTAATTTTGCACCCTCATTTGAGTATAGAATAAAGTATAAATCAAATAAATAATTGTCAGAATGAACGTTTCATTTCAAAACATTGACAAAGTAAGCGGCTTGCTTACCGTAAAGCTGGAAAAGGCTGATTATCAGGAAAAAGTAGATAAATCGTTGAAGACATTCCGTCAGAAGGCGCAGATTCCGGGATTCCGTAAAGGGATGGTTCCTATGAGTCTGGTAAAGAAGATGTATGGTAAATCGGTTATTGCCGAAGAGGTGAATAAGCTTCTTTCAGAAAAAGTATACGATTACATTAAGAGTAATAATGTGAATATGCTGGGTGAACCGTTGCCAAATGAAGAAAAACAACAGGTGATTGATTTCGACACCATGGAAGAATTCGAATTTGTATTCGATATTGCTTTGGCACCGGAATTTAAAGCAGAAGTAAGCAATACGGATAAGGTTGACTACTACACAATTGAAGTTACGGATGAGATGGTGGAAAATCAGGTAAAGGCTTATACTCAACGTAACGGTAAATATGATCAGGTTTCAGCTTATGAGGATAATGATATGCTGAAAGGTTTGATTGCCGAATTGGATGAAAATGGTAACACTAAAGAAGGCGGCATTCAGGTAGAAGGTGCTGTATTGATGCCTTCTTATATGAAGAATGACGAGCAGAAAGCTATTTTTGCCAATGCCAAGGTGAATGATGTATTGGTATTTAATCCGAATGCGGCTTATGACGGTCATGATGCAGAAATCGCTTCCTTGCTGAAAATTGAAAAAGAAGCTGCTGCTGAAATGAAATCTAACTTTAGTTTTCAGGTAGAAGAAATTACTCGTTTTGTTCCGGGTGATTTGAATCAAGAACTTTTTGACCAGGTATTTGGCAAAGATGCCGTGAAGACTGAGGAAGAATTCCGTGCGAAAGTAAAAGAAGGAATTGCTGCACAGTTTGTTGCTGATAGCGATTATAAATTTTTGATCGATGCTCGTAAGATGTTGATGGAAAAGGTTGGTAAACTCGAATTCCCGGATGCATTATTGAAACGTATCATGCTTCTCAATAATAAGGAGAAAGGTGAAGAATTTGTAGCAGAAAACTATGAAAAGAGCGTAGAAGAGCTGACATGGCACTTGATTAAGGAGCAGTTGGTTAAAGACAATGAGATCAAAGTAGAGCAGGAAGATGTTATCAATATGGCAAAAGATGCTACAAAAGCTCAGTTTGCTCAGTATGGTATGATGACTGTGCCTGAAGATATTCTTGAAAACTATGCTCAGGAAATGCTGAAGAAGAAAGAAAATGTAGACGGTTTAGTAGGTCGTGTAGTGGAAGCTAAGTTAGCTACAGCGCTGAAAGCTAAGGTGACATTGAATAATAAAACCGTTTCAATGGAAGAATTTAACAAAATGTTCGAATAGTACTTCCCTTGTGGAAAGAACATAGGATCATAGGAGCACAGAGTTTTTATAAAATTATAACTCTGTGTTTTTTTTGTCTCTGTGTTCTTTTTTGTTTCTTTGCAGTTACATTATAAATAAAAAAGAAAGGAACTTGAAAATGGATGATTTTAGAAAATACGCTACCAAGCATTTGGGAATGAATGGCTTGATGCTGGACGATGTGATTAAATCGCAAGCAGGGTATTTAAATCCTTATATTCTTGAAGAAAGACAACTCAACGTGACACAACTCGATGTGTTTTCACGTTTGATGATGGACCGCATTATTTTTTTAGGCACTCAGATTGATGATTATACTGCAAATACATTGCAGGCACAGCTGTTATATCTGGATTCGGTAGATCCGGGTAAGGACATTTCTATTTATATCAATTCTCCGGGCGGATCGGTGTATGCCGGATTGGGCATTTATGATACTATGCAGTTCATCTCGAGCGATGTGGCTACCATTTGCACGGGGATGGCGGCATCGATGGCTGCTGTTTTGTTAGTAGCGGGTGCTGAGGGAAAGCGTTCGGCATTGAAGCACTCTCGTGTGATGATCCATCAACCGATGGGAGGCGCGCAAGGACAAGCTTCGGACATTGAAATCACTGCCCGTGAAATTCAAAAATTGAAAAAAGAACTTTATACTATCATTGCCGATCATTCTCATACTGATTTTGATAAGGTGTGGGCCGATTCGGACCGAGATTATTGGATGACTGCTGAAGAAGCCAAAGAATACGGTATGGTAGACGAAGTGTTGATTAAGAAATAAAAATGGCAGAATCGAAAACGAATAAAAAAAGATGCAGTTTCTGTGGTCGAACGGAAAATGAGGTCGGTTTCCTGATTACGGGAATGAACGGCTATATTTGCGATAGCTGTGCTACGCAAGCTTATGAGATAACCCAGGAAGCTCTTGGAGTAGGGAAAAAGACGACAGGAACTACAAAATTAAACTTGAAAGAACTACCTAAGCCGGTAGAGATAAAGACTTTTCTGGATCAGTATGTGATTGGGCAGGACGATGCAAAGCGATTTTTGTCTGTATCGGTATACAACCACTATAAACGGCTTTTGCAAAAGGATAGCGGTGATGATGTAGAGATTGAAAAATCAAATATCATCATGGTAGGAAGTACGGGAACAGGTAAAACATTGTTGGCGCGTACCATTGCAAAGTTGTTGCACGTACCGTTTACTATTGTAGATGCCACGGTATTGACGGAAGCCGGTTATGTGGGTGAAGACATTGAGAGTATTTTGACTCGTTTGCTTCAGGTTGCTGATTATAATGTGCCCGAAGCCGAACAAGGAATTGTCTTTATCGATGAAATTGATAAGATTGCACGTAAAGGTGATAATCCTTCCATCACTCGTGACGTTAGCGGTGAAGGTGTTCAACAAGGACTGTTGAAACTGTTGGAAGGATCTGTTGTGAATGTGCCGCCACAAGGTGGCCGTAAGCATCCCGATCAAAAAATGATTCCGGTGAACACGAAAAACATCCTGTTTATTTGTGGCGGTGCTTTTGACGGCATTGAAAAGAAAATTGCCCAGCGACTGAATACGCATGTGGTAGGTTACAGCGCTTCACGAAAGACAGCTACTATCGATAAAAATAACATGATGCAATATATTGCACCGCAAGACTTGAAATCGTTCGGACTGATTCCTGAAATTATCGGACGCTTGCCGGTGCTGACTTATCTGAATCCATTGGATCGGGATGCGCTTCGTGCGATTTTGACTGAACCGAAAAATTCCATTATCCGGCAATATGTCAAACTGTTTGAGATGGATGGCGTTAAACTGACATTCCAGAACGAAGTATTTGAATATATTGTCGATAAGGCGGTTGAGTATAAGCTCGGTGCACGCGGATTGCGTTCTATCGTGGAGACAATCATGATGGATGTTATGTTTGAGATTCCTTCGGAAAATGCAAAAGAGTACGAAGTGACATTGGATTATGCAAAACAACAACTGGAAAAAGCAAATCTTGCGAGGTTGCAAACTGCTTAAAATCAAAAGGTAAGAGGTATAGGATGATTTATTTCTATTTTTTCTTGAAAAATATTAATCGGATTATGCTTGATATTTAAGAAGTTGTTTATAACTTTGTTAGAGCTCTTTTACAAAAGGGACTCTAAAGTAAAATCATGAACTGAATAAAACAACCTATTTAAAGATGGCAGGGAAGATTAATTTGACAGACCAGCTGAAACAGTATTTCGGGTTTGATAAATTTAAGGGAAATCAGGAAGCGATCATTCAGAACTTGCTCGATGGGAGAGACACTTTTGTGCTGATGCCTACGGGAGGAGGGAAGTCTCTGTGCTATCAGTTACCTTCTCTTTTGATGGAAGGTACGGGGATTGTTATTTCTCCGTTGATTGCACTGATGAAGAACCAAGTGGATGCTATGCGCAATTTTAGTGAAGAAGACGGTATTGCCCATTTTATCAATTCTTCATTAAATAAAGGTGCGATAGACCAAGTGAAGGCTGATATCCTTGCCGGAAAAACAAAATTGCTATACGTAGCTCCGGAATCATTGACGAAAGAAGAGAATGTTGAATTTCTGCGATCGGTTAAGATTTCGTTCTATGCAGTAGATGAGGCTCACTGTATTTCGGAATGGGGGCATGACTTCCGTCCGGAGTATCGGCGAATACGTCCCATTATTAATGAAATAGGGAAGGCGCCTCTTATAGCACTTACTGCTACGGCAACTCCGAAGGTACAACATGATATTCAGAAAAATCTGGGCATGGTTGATGCGCAAATATTTAAGTCGTCATTTAATCGTCCGAACTTGTATTATGAGGTACGTCCTAAAACTGCAAATATCGACAGGGATATCATTAAGTTTATTCGGAATAATCCGGAGAAGTCCGGTATTATTTATTGTCTGAGCCGTAAGAAGGTGGAGGAACTTGCTGAAATACTTCAAGCTAACGGTATTAATGCAAGGGCATATCATGCAGGAATGGATTCTGCTACGAGAACTCAGAATCAGGATGATTTTCTGATGGAGAAGATCGATGTGATTGTGGCAACCATTGCTTTTGGTATGGGTATTGATAAACCGGATGTGAGGTACGTAATACATTACGATATACCGAAAAGCCTGGAAGGATATTATCAAGAGACAGGACGTGCCGGCAGAGACGGTGGTGAAGGCCGGTGTATTACCTTTTATACAAACAAGGACCTGCAGAAACTGGAAAAGTTCATGCAGGGAAAGCCAGTGGCAGAGCAGGAAATAGGTAAGCAGCTTTTATTGGAGACTGCTGCATATGCCGAATCATCTGTTTGCCGTCGTAAGACTTTATTGCATTACTTCGGTGAGGAGTATTTGGAAGATAATTGTGGAAATTGTGACAACTGTTTAAACCCTAAAAAACAAGTGGAGGCTCAAGAATTATTGTGTGCTGTGATTGAAGCGATCATAGCGGTAAAAGAAAACTTTAAAGCAGATTATATAATAGATATTTTACAGGGAAGGGAAACTTCCGAAGTACAGGCACATTTACACGAAGATTTGGAAGTGTTCGGCTCCGGTATGGGAGAGGAAGATAAGACTTGGAATGCCGTGATCCGTCAAGCGTTGATAGCCGGATATCTGAGCAAGGATGTGGAGAATTATGGCCTGTTGAAAGTAACAGAGGATGGACACGCATTCTTGAAGAAACCAAAGTCGTTCAAGATAACCGAAGACAACGACTTCGAAGAAGTAGAGGAAGAAACTCCGGCCCGTGGTGGAGGATCTTGTGCGGTAGACCCTGCGCTTTATTCTATGCTTAAGGATTTGAGAAAGAAGCTGTCAAAGAAACTGGAGGTACCGCCTTATGTGATTTTTCAGGATCCTTCTTTAGAAGCGATGGCTACGATTTATCCGGTGACGCTTGAAGAATTACAGAATATTCCGGGAGTCGGTGCAGGAAAGGCCAAACGTTATGGTGAAGAGTTCTGTAAGCTGATTAAGCGTCATTGCGAGGAAAACGAGATTGAACGTCCCGAAGATTTGCGTGTACGTACGGTAGCCAATAAATCTAAGTTAAAAGTTTCTATTATCCAAGCTATCGACCGTAAAGTAGCTTTGGACGATATCGCATTGTCAAAAGGAATAGAATTCGGAGAATTATTGGATGAGGTAGAAGCAATCGTTTATTCGGGTACAAAACTGAATATAGATTATTTCCTTGATGAAATTATGGATGAGGATCATATGCTTGATATCTATGATTATTTCAAAGAATCAACTACCGATAAGATAGATGATGCGCTCGATGAGTTGGGTGATGATTTTGCGGAAGAAGAGGTTCGCTTGGTTCGTATTAAATTTATATCAGAAATGGCTAATTAAAAAGAGGTAGAGTTCATTTTGGGATAAATAATAGTGGGATGTGTTTATAAAGACACGTCCCTTTTTTATATGTATGCGTAGGACCTGACCCTCTCCAGTCAGGCTTTTGTTTGGATCAATAGGATAAAACTGAGCGGGACTGTTGTAAAGTTGATTGCTCGTTGACAATTTAATCTGATCCTATTAGAAGAATCCTCTTGCCGATTGGCAAGGGGATTTTTTTATTTCTATCCTTGTCTGTATTGAATAAAAACTGTATATTTGCACGCAATAAATTTTAAACGCATAGCCCTATGTCATTTATTGCTGATAAGATTGTAATGGATGGATTAACGTATGACGACGTTTTGTTAATCCCTGCTTATTCCGAAGTTTTACCACGTACTGTCGAGCTCTCGACAAAGTTTTCAAAAAACATTGAGTTAAAAATTCCTTTTGTGACCGCTGCTATGGATACGGTTACAGAAGCCAAAATGGCTATTGCAATAGCCCGTGAGGGAGGAATTGGCGTTATTCATAAAAATATGTCAATTAAAGAACAGGCCAAGCAAGTCGCTACGGTTAAACGTGCCGAAAATGGTATGATTTACGATCCGGTGACTATTAAAAAAGGCTCCACTGTTCGTGATGCCCTTGCTTTGATGGCTGAATATAAGATTGGCGGTATTCCGGTAGTAGATGACAATAGATATCTTGTTGGAATTGTAACGAATCGTGACCTTCGTTTTGAACGTGATATGAACAAGCGTATCGATGAGGTGATGACAAAAGATAATCTGGTTACCACTAATCAGTCTACTGATCTGGAAGCGGCTGCACAAATCTTGCAAAAACATAAGATAGAGAAGCTCCCGGTGGTTGATAAAGACAATAAACTGATCGGTCTGGTAACTTATAAGGATATAACCAAGGCGAAAGATAAACCAATGGCTTGCAAAGATTCTAAAGGGCGTTTGCGTGTGGCTGCGGGTGTGGGAGTGACTGCGGATACAATGGAACGTATGCAGGCTTTGGTGGATGCAGGAGTAGATGCTATCGTGATCGATACGGCTCACGGACATTCAAAATTCGTAATTGAAAAGCTGAAAGAAGCAAAAAGTTGTTTCCCGGATATTGATATTATAGTTGGTAACATTGCTACCGGTGAGGCTGCCAAGGCATTGGTCGATGCGGGTGCCGACGGGGTAAAAGTAGGGATCGGACCGGGATCTATCTGTACGACTCGTGTAGTGGCCGGTGTAGGAGTACCTCAACTGTCTGCTGTCTATGATGTAGCAAAAGCATTGAAAGGTACCGGGGTTCCTCTGATTGCAGATGGCGGATTGCGTTATTCGGGTGATGTGGTGAAGGCGCTTGCTGCCGGCGGGTATTCTGTAATGATCGGTTCTTTGGTAGCAGGAACAGAGGAAAGTCCGGGTGAGACGATCATTTTCAATGGCCGTAAATTTAAATCGTATCGGGGTATGGGGTCGTTGGAAGCGATGGAAAACGGGTCGAAAGATCGTTATTTCCAAAGTGGTGAGGCGGATGTGAAGAAGCTCGTACCGGAAGGTATCGCCGCTCGTGTTCCCTATAAAGGTACTTTATATGAAGTCATTTATCAACTGACCGGAGGTTTGCGTGCCGGAATGGGATATTGTGGCGCACAGAATATTGAGAAATTGCATGAAGCAAAATTTACCCGCATTACCAATGCCGGAGTAATGGAAAGTCATCCGCACGATGTGACTATTACAAGCGAATCGCCTAATTATAGTCGCCCGGAATAAGATATATCTACCGGTTAAAATAAATCAAGTCTACCTTTAATTATGCGTTGTCATATTTTGAAGGCAGACTTTTTAATTTTAGGGCGATACAATTTTTCCTCTCTTTCAGCGTTTAATAAAACGTATGTATGTAAATGAAACTTTGTTATGAAAAGAAATCTGGTTTTATTGCTAACTTGCCTGTTCGGGCTTTCAGCTTTTGCACAAGAAGATCCGGTGTTGATGCGGATTAATGGGAAAGATATTACTCGTTCCGAATTTGAATATATCTATAATAAAAACAATTCTCTGAATGAGTTGGAAGCTAAGAGCTTAAATGAATACGTTGATCTTTTCATCAACTTTAAGTTGAAAGTGGCGGCTGCCGAAGCCGCCGGAATTGACACGACCCGTGCCTTTCGCGAAGAATTGAATGGCTATCGTCGCCAATTGGCAAAATCATATTTGACGGATGAAGAAGCTGATGAAGCATATGCACGTCAGTTTTATGATAAAATGAAAGCGGATTCACGTGCGGGGCACGTACAGGTCATGCATATTTTTAAGTATCTGCCGCAAACATCTCCGAAATCGTTGGTGAGCGAAACCGAAGCCCGAATGGACTCTCTATATCAGGTTTTATCCGCTAATCCGGATGCGGATTTTGCATCTTATGTCAGCCAGTTCTCTGATGATAAAAATCCGTTCTGGGTGGGTTTTCTTCAAACGCCGGAAGAGTTTGAGGATGTAGTTTTTTCTATGAAAAGCGGAGAAATCTCCAAACCGTTCTTTACTCCCCAGGGTATGCATATTGTTAAAGTACTTGACCGGAAAGAATTGGCTCCTTTTGCAGAAATAAAAGAGGAGATCAGCCGGCGTCTGGCACGCAAGTTTGGTATTGATAAAGGAACGGAGGCATTGGTTGAAAAGTTGAAGGGTGAATATAATTATCAACCGAACAATGAAGCTTTGCAGGAGTTACAGGCAAAAGGGGAGACGGAGAAACCTCTTTTTACATTGGATAACCATACGTATACCGGTGCTGATTTTAAACGTTTCGCCGCTTCATATCCCAGAAGTTTAAAAATGCAGTTGGAAGCATTTACAGTGAAGTCGGTGCTTGATTATGAGAATAGCCGTTTGGAAGAAAAGTATCCGGCTTTCCGCCTTTTGATGCAGGAGTATAAAGAAGGGATGTTGCTGTTCGAAATCAGCAACCGTGAAGTTTGGGAACGCGCTGTGGCCGACGAAGCCGGACAGGCTGCTTATTTTACTTCTCATAAATCGGATTATAATTACAAAGAACCGCGTTATAAAGGTGTTGTGGTACATTGTGCCGACAAAAAGATGGCTAAAGAAATAAAGAAGCTCATAAAAAAGCTTCCGGAGAAGGTATGGGCTGACACCATTGCCAAGACATATAATGATTCGGTAGCAGAAATTGTGAAGGTAGAGGAAGGCCTGTTTGCGAAAGGTGACAATAAATATGTAGATAAACTGGTGTTTAAAACCGGTAGCTTCGAACCTTTGGAGTCTTATCCTTTTACTACTGTTTTTGGTGAAAAACGAAAAGGACCGGATAGTTATACCGAGGTGCGCGGGCCGCTTGCCGCCGATTATCAAAATTTCCTTGAATCGCTTTGGGTGAAGCGTTTACGTGATGAAAGTAAGGTTGAAATTAACCAAGAGGTTTTAAAAACAGTTAATAACCACTGATATAACCGATTATTGCATTATCTTCGTACCTTGAATATAAGTATAAATTCAGTTGACAATGCGAATAACGGGCCTCTTGCTGGTTTCTCTTTTTTTCTGTGCGGCGTGTACGGACAGTCATGATCATAGGGGGAAAACTCCTTTGGTAGAGGTTAATGGAAACTTTTTATACAAAGAAGACCTGCAATCCGTGCTTCCTGCAGGATTGTCAAAAGATGACAGCTTGCTTTTCGCCGAGCGCTATATACGGGATTGGGCGGAAGATCTTTTACTGTATGAGAAAGCACAGAATAACATCCCCGATAACGAAGAGATCGAAAAGTTGGTAGGAAACTACCGGAGGGCCTTGATTATGCATACTTATCAGCAAGAACTGATTGGGCAGAGACTTTCCAACGAGATCCCGGAACAGGAACTTGCAGAATATTACGAGAAAAACAAAGAACTTTTTAAACTGGATCGTCCTTTAGTGAAAGGATTGTTTATTAAAGTGCCTTTAACTGCTCCTCAAATTGCCAATGTTCGAAAATGGTATAAGTCCGATGCACAGGAAGCTGTGGAACATCTGGAAAAATACAGTTTTCAGAATGCAGTGAAATATGAATACTTTTACAATAAGTGGGTGCCACTGAGTGAAGTGCTGGATATGATTCCTTTGCAAACAGAAATGCCGGAAGAATATGTCAGTAAGAATCGTCATGTGGAATTGAAAGATACTGCCTTTCATTACTTTCTCAATGTGACTGATTATCGGGCGATAGGAGAAGAAGAACCTTATGAGTTTGCTATGTCGGAGGTGAAAGATATGCTTGTCAATATAAAACAAGTCGATTTTATGCGTCGGGTGAAAGATGACTTGTATAAGCAGGCTATAGACAAGAAAAAGATTATATATAATTATTAAATACAAAGAATGAAGAAGTTTGTAAACTTTAGATTTGTTGTTTTATTTGTGCTGGTAATACTGGCTGACACGGCGATGTACGGACAGGACAATGTGATTGACGAAGTAGTTTGGGTTGTAGGCGACGAGGCTATTCTGAAATCAGAAGTAGAAGAAGCGCGCTTGAGTGCCTTGTATGACGGACGTAAAATAGACGGTGATCCTTATTGTGTGATCCCGGAAGAATTGGCCGTACAAAAACTGTTTTTACATCAGGCGCGTCTTGATAGTATCGAGGTTCCCGAAAGTGAAGTTATTCAACGAGTGGACGCGATGACCAACCATTGGATACAAATGTTGGGCTCGAGGGAAAAGATGGAAGAATACTTTTTTGAACAGCAGAACAAAACTCCGTCTCAGATACGTGAAACTCTTCGTGAAAATGCGCGCGAGGGACTTACCGTACAGAAGATGCAGCAAAAACTTGTGGGAGATATTAAAGTAACTCCTTCCGAAGTACGTCGTTATTTCAAAGATCTTCCTCAGGATAGTATCCCTTATGTTCCTACACAAGTAGAGGTACAGATTATTACTTTGCAGCCTAAAATTCCTATTACTGAAATAGAAGATGTGAAGAGACGGTTGCGTGAGTATACCGATCGCGTGAATAAGGGCGAAACGGAATTCTCTACTTTGGCCCGTATGTATTCTGAAGACCGTGGTTCTGCCATGAGAGGGGGTGAGACCGATTTTATGGGTAAGGGAATGATGGATCCGGCTTATGCTGCTGTCGCTTTTAGTTTGCAGGATCCTAAAAAGGTATCTAAGATTGTGGAGTCGGAATATGGTTTCCATATCATACAGTTAATAGAGAAACGTGGTGATCGTGTAAATACCCGTCATATATTGTTGCGTCCTAAAGTTTCTGAGAAAGAGCTGATAGAGGCTTGTGGGCGTCTGGACTCTATTGCAGATGATATTCGTGCCGGTAAATTTCCTTTTGACGATGCGGCTGCCGCACTTTCTCATGACAAGGATACGCGTAATAATCACGGATTGATGGTAAACACCAACTCCAATGATGCTATGGCTACTTCCAAGTTTGAAATGCAGGAGTTGCCGCAGGATGTAGCAAAAGTAGTGGATAAACTGAACGTTGGTGAGATTTCGAAAGCTTTTACGATGGTCAACGAGAAAGATGGAAAAGAAATCTGTGCTATTGTGAAGTTAAAGACCCGTATCAACGGTCATAAGGCAACCATTACGGAAGATTATCAGAATCTGAAAGAGATCGTAATCGCTAAACGCCGGGATGAGATGCTGCATAAATGGATTTTGGAAAAGCAGAAACATACTTATGTGCGTATTAATGACAACTGGAAAAACTGCGATTTCAAATATCCGGGTTGGATTAAGGATTAATGAGAGCGAATAGTGTCTTTTTTAAAAGCGTCCTCACAGGGGTGATATGTTTGTTTGGAGCATATTTCCTTTGGGCTCAGGATCAGAAGCCTCAACAGAAATCTCAGAAGAAAAAGACGAAAGTGGATCTTCTTCATGCAGACGAGGGTAGAGCTGATAAGATGGCGCGTCCGGACGTACAGGTACTTATCGGTTCGGTAAAGTTGCGCCATGACAGTATGTATATGTACTGTGACAGTGCATTGATTTATGAAAATACGAATTCTGTCGAGGCTTTTAATAATGTACGTATGGAGCAGGGAGATACGCTGTTTATCTATGGTGATTATTTATATTATGATGGAATCTCCCAACTGGCCCAACTGCGTGAGAATGTTAAAATGATCAATCGTAATACGACTTTGCTTACTGATAGTCTGAATTACGATCGTATTTATGATTTAGGATATTATTTTGAAGGGGGTACATTGATGGACGAAGAGAATGTACTGACTTCCGACTGGGGTGAATACAGCCCGTCTACCAAACAATCCGTTTTCAATCATGATGTGAAGTTGGTTAATCCGAAGTTTATTCTGACTTCGGATACATTGAAATATAATACCGTATCTAAAATAGCTACCATTTTGGGACCATCTGAGATTGTAAGCGATCAGAATCATATCTTTTCAGAACGGGGCGTTTATAATACTTTGACCGGGCAAGCCGAGTTGTTGGACCGTTCCATATTGACCAATCAGGGAAAGCGAATGACCGGTGACAGTTTATTCTATGATCGTAAATTGGGATATGGTGAGGCTTTCGATAATGTGGTGATGAACGACAGTATCAATCGTAATATGCTGACGGGAGATTACTGCTTTTACAATGAGCTGACCGATAGTGCCTTTGCTACAAAGCGAGCGGTGGCTATCGACTATTCTCAGGGCGATAGTCTCTATATGCATGCCGATACTTTAATGATGACTACGTTTTATCTGAATACGGATTCGGTGTTTCGTGAGATGAGAGCTTATCATAAGGTGCGTATGTACCGCACGGATCTGCAGGGCGTTTGCGACTCATTGGTGTATAATTCTAAAGATTCTTGTGTGACAATGTATACCGATCCGATTCTTTGGAATGAAGGTCAGCAACTGTTGGGTGAAGAGATCAAGATCTATTTGAATGATAGCACGATCGATTGGGCGCATATCATCAATCAGGCACTGACGGTGGAGATGAAAGATTCGTTGCATTACAACCAGGTTTCGGGAAAAGAGATCAAGGCCTATTTTGACAGTGGTGAGATGAGGAAAGTAGACGTCATAGCCAATGTGTTGGTAGTCTTTTATCCACAGGAAGAGGATAGCACGATGATTGGCATGAATACCTCTCAAACCAGCTTGCTGACAATGTATCTAAAGGATCGTAAAATGAAGCGTATGGTTATGAGCCCCAAATCGGACGGAGTGCTTTATCCGATGGATCAGATCCCGGCTGATAAAATGAGACTGCCTACATTTGTCTGGTTCGATTACATTCGTCCACAGAATAAAGATGACATATTTGAATGGAGGGGCAAAAAAGCCGGTGAAACATTACGTAAATCTACCCGAAAACCATTAAATTCGCCCAAGCGTGAATTAATTAATATGAAATAGCACTATGGGAATGTTTAATAGCGGTATGAGAAAACCGCGTCGCTTCAATCATCAATACATCTATGTGAACGAGCGGAAAGAAAAGCTCGATAAGATGGAAGAACAGGCCAAACGTGATTTAGGCATGTTGCCTGAGAAGGAATTTTCTCCGGAAGACATTCGGGGGAAATTTGTGGAAGGGACTACGCACCTGAAGCGTCGTAAAGAGAGTGGACGCAAACCGGTGCACTTAGGGGTAATTCTCGTAATTATTGCTTTACTGATTTTCCTGTGGCATTATTTGCAAACGGGTAGCTGGAGCTGGGGAGAGTTGTGATTTCTGAATTATGATTTATGGAAGGGGCAGGTTGAAGCATTTTATACCAGTTGCTTGTTCTTGTCGGGGCTACTGACTGCCAAATTCCAACTACCAGCTACTGACTACTAAATTCTAACTACTAAACATTATGAGTGATATCATCCATTTATTGCCCGATTCGGTTGCCAATCAGATAGCGGCCGGTGAGGTAATACAACGTCCGGCATCTGTCATTAAGGAGTTAGTGGAAAATGCGATCGATGCTGAGGCCGGCAATATACATGTATTGGTAACGGATGCCGGTAAAACTTGCATTCAGGTTATTGACGATGGAAAGGGGATGTCTGAAACGGATGCCCGCTTGTCTTTTGAACGCCATGCCACTTCGAAGATACGTGAAGCTTCCGATTTGTTTGCTTTACGTACAATGGGGTTCCGTGGTGAGGCACTTGCTTCTATTGCGGCCGTTGCGCAGGTGGAGCTTAAAACCCGTCTTGAGAATGAAGAACTGGGTACAAAGCTGGTTATCGCCGGTTCTAAGGTAGAAAGTCAAGAGGCGGTTTCTTGCCCCAAAGGCAGTAACTTTTCCATTAAGAATCTGTTTTTCAATATTCCGGCACGCCGTAAATTCTTGAAAGCCAATTCTACGGAATTGAGCAATATACTCACGGAGTTTGAGCGTATTGCTCTTGTGCATCCGGATGTTGCTTTCTCCCTTTATAGCAATGACTCCGAATTGTTCAATCTTCCGGTAGCCCCGTTGCGGCAGCGTATCCTTGCTGTTTTCGGCAAGAAACTTAACCAGCAGCTATTGAGTGTGGATGTGAATACAACGATGATCAAACTTTCCGGTTATGTTGCTAAGCCGGAAACGGCGCGCAAGAAAGGGGCACATCAGTATTTCTTTGTGAATGGCCGTTATATGCGGCATCCCTATTTCCATAAGGCGGTGATGGAGGCTTATGAACAATTGATCCCGGTAGGTGAGCAGGTTTCTTATTTTCTTTATTTTGAAGTGGATCCTGCCAATATCGATGTAAATATTCATCCGACTAAAACGGAAATTAAATTTGAGAACGAGCAGGCTATCTGGCAGATTGTTTCTGCGGCTGTCAAAGAATCGTTGGGGAAATTCAATGCGGTTCCTTCCATTGATTTTGATACGGAAGACATGCCTGATATTCCGGCTTTTGAACAAAATCTTCCCCCGGCGCCACCGAGGGTACAATATAATTCGGATTTCAATCCTTTTAAAACCTCTTCCTCCGGTGGCGGAAGTATGAGCTATTCCCGTCAGAAAGTAGATTGGGAAGATCTTTATGGCGGATTGGAAAAGGCCAGCAAGATGAATCGTACGACAGTGGAAACGGAAACCGGGCCGGATGATTTCTTTCCGGTCGAAGAGGATATACAGCCGGCTGCTTCGGCTACTTTGTATGCTAATGAACCTATTGTAGAAAAAGGAAACCTCCATTTACAGTTTAAAGGGCGTTTTATTCTTACTTCCGTAAAGTCCGGGTTGATGCTGATCGATCAGCATCGTGCCCATGTGCGGGTATTGTTCGACCGGTATATGCTTCAGATTAAACAGAAACAAGGAATGTCACAAGGAGTTCTTTTTCCGGAGATATTGCAACTACCGGCTTCTGAAGCTGCTGTGCTGCAAGGTATTATGGATGAGCTTTCGGCAGTGGGCTTTGATCTTAGCGATTTAGGAGGAGGAAGCTACGCGATCAATGGTATCCCTTCCGGCATTGAGGGGCTCGATCCGTTGGAATTGGTGCGTAATATGTTGCATACTGCCATGGAAAAGGGAAGTGATGTGAAAGAAGAAATTCAGAATATCTTAGCATTGACATTGGCCCGTGCGGCCGCTATTGTTTATGGGCAAGTACTGACAAATGAAGAAATGATAAGTCTTGTTGATAGTCTTTTTGCCTGTGCAGCTCCCAATTATACTCCGGATGGTAAGGTGGTACTCGCCACTATCAGGGAAGAAGAGATAGAGAAACTTTTTAAATAGCCATGAAATCCTCATGTAACAACTTAGCCGGTTTGAATTTTCCTCTCAAAATAATATGAGCAAAATTTAAACAGGAACTTAAACCGTATGCCAAAAGTTGAACGTAAAACTTTAGGGGTGCAGTTCAAAGTTGTTGCATGAGTGATTCTGATCTATCAGGCATTTTCCTTTAACATTGTTAATCTTCTTTTCCAAGTATTACTTTCTGCTTTGCAAAGAATTAATTTCCTAAGTGTAAGAATACGTATTCTTGTGTGCAAAGAATGCATTTTAACATGGCATTAATATTAATATCTTTTGTCGGAGAATACACATTCCTGTTTTTCTGTTTTCTTTATCTTATCTATTTGATATATATCTGTTTATATCGTCTGTAGTGTTTCCTGTAAAATTATTCTGTGCTGCCGGTCTTCTAAAGATATTTTGTCTGTACTTGTCAATTTGGCTACTATCTTGGATCATGGGCTTCACCTTCCGACTGATGGTGGTTTGCATGAGTATTTATTGAAGACGAAACATAAAAACTCATTTTTTCAAAACCTTTTAGTTCCATTGGTGTTATTTAAACAGTTCAATAGGAAAAAACAATAACCACTTTAACTATTTAGGTATATGAAAAAGATTCTAATGTTGCTGGCTTTTGCCGGCGTAGCAGCCGCATCTTCGGCTCAACAAGTTACTGTTACCGAAACAGAAGTAATAGAGGTGCAGGATAAATATCAAGTATTGACTAATCCGTTCTGGAGCAACTGGTTCTTCTCAATCGGTGGGGGTGCGCAGGTGCTTTACGGAAATGGCGATAATGCAGGAGAATTTAAAGATCGTATCAGTCCTGTCTTGAATGTCGCTGTAGGTAAATGGTTTACTCCCGGATTGGGATTGCGTTTACAGTATAGCGGTCTGCAAGCCAAAGGGTTCTCATATGACAAAACAGCTCCGTATGTAACCGGGAATGAAATGGGCGACGGATATTACAAGCAGAAATTTGACTATATGAATCTGCATGGTGATATCATGTTTAATTTGAACGCTCTTTTTGGCGGTTACAATTCGCATCGCGTTTACGAAATTATTCCTTATTTGGGAGCCGGTTTTACTCATTCTTACACCAAACCTCGCATACATGCATTTACAATGAATGCCGGTTTAATTAACCGTTTCCGTATTTCCAATGCTGTCGATATCAATCTGGAGTTGAGTGCTACCGGATTGGAAGGAAAGTTTGACGGCCAACATGGAGGCAAGCATGATTATGATGGCATTCTCGGTGCTTCTGTCGGCTTGACTTACCACTTTCCGAACCGTGGATTCCAACGTCCGTTCCCGCAGATTATCTCTGAAATGGAATTGAGAAATATGCGCGAGCAGATGAATGCAATGGCTGCTGCTAATCTTGATTTGCAGCAACAGTTACAGGAAGCAGAAAGCCAGCCCACTACTGAGGTGATTGAGCAACAGGTCGTTGTAGATGCCAACATCGCTCCCCGTACCGTATTCTTCCAGATCGGTTCTGCTGAGATTTCTCCGCGTGAGGCAATGAACCTGTCTTATCTGGCTGAACAGATGAAGAAATTCCCGGATACGAAGTATGTCGTGAACGGATATGCCGATTCTGCAACAGGTACTCCTGACTTTAACAAAGAGTTGAGTATGAAACGTGCGCAGGCAGTGGTAAATGTACTGATCAAACAGTACGGAATTGCAGCAGACCGTTTAAGTGTAGATGGCAATGGCGGTGTTGATAAATTCGGCCAGCCGATCTTGAACCGTGTCGTATTGGTGAAGTCCAACAATTAATGGGGTTCTGAAAGAACCTTGCAGTAACAGAAAAAGGAGAATGTGTTCGTTTTTTGAACTCATTCTCCTTTTTTGTTTGCGTCTCCGTTTATTCTGTTTATTTCTCTGCTGCAAATTTCTTTACCTGTTCGGCTATCAGGTCTGCATCATCGAAATAGTTAATCTTCATCGCTTTGCGAACATCCGATAATGTATCGGCGGCGGCGGCTCTTGCCACATCACATCCTTGTTTCAGCATATCGTAGATGGCCGGGATGTCTTTTTCGAACTCTTTTCGCCGATTGCGGATCGGTTCCAGTGTCTCTTGCATGATGGCATTCAGGAAGCGTTTCACTTTCACATCTCCCAATCCCCCGCGCTGATAGTGCGCTTTCAGTTCGTTCAAATCCGGATAATCCGGCAGATAGCGTTCAAAGTGTTCCGGGCGGCAGAATGCATCCAGATAAGTAAACACGGTATTACCTTCGATCTTGCCCGGATCTTGTACACGCAAGTGGTCGGGATCGGTAAACATGCTCATCACTTTTTTCTGTATTTCGTCTGCTTCTTCCGAAAGATAGATGCAGTTGCCTAATGATTTACTCATTTTGGCCTTGCCGTCGGTACCCGGAAGGCGAAGGCAAGCCGCATTGTCCGGCAATAAAATTTCCGGTTCTACCAGTGTGTCACCGTAAATGTGATTGAAACGGCGTACAATTTCCCGCGCCTGTTCGATCATCGGTTCCTGATCTTCGCCTACCGGAACGGTTGTTGCACGGAATGCGGTGATATCGGCGGCTTGACTGATGGGATAGGTAAAGAAACCGACCGGAATGCTTGTTTCGAAATTACGCATCTGAATTTCTGTCTTTACGGTCGGGTTGCGTTGCAAACGTGACACGGTAACCAGATCCATGAAGTAAAAACTCAGTTCACATAATTCGGGGATTTGTGATTGAATGAAAATGGTTGCTTTCGTCGGGTCGAGACCGCAGGCCAGATAATCGAGGGCTACCTCGATTACGTTTTGGCGTACCTTTTCCGGATTGTCGATATTGTCGGTCAGAGCCTGTGCATCGGCAATGAATACAAACATTTTTTCATATTGTCCGGCATTTTGCAAGTCTACTCTTCTTTTAAGAGAACCTACGTAGTGGCCGATGTGGAGTCTGCCTGTCGGGCGATCCCCTGTTAATATAATCTTTCCCATTTCTTTATCATTTAATATATTAACTGCAAAGGTACGAATAAAAAACGAATGTCCGAAATGTGTATAGACCGGAAAGCGCGTTCTGATCTTATTATATTCGTGTTCTGAGCTTATTATGTTGAAGATGTCTAAGTATGATAAGCGTTTCACGGTTGTGAGACGTGCATTTCATGATTGAGAGACGATCGTTACACAATTGAGAGATGACCGTCTCATGACTGTGAGACGCTACAAAGAAAAGCGTAGCGTGCAAAGTATTCTGCGTGCTTTTGTTCTCTGCCCGCACCACATCTCTGCCGGATGGAGTTTTCAATCTTTTCTGCCCGATCATATGTTTTTACTTAAAATATTCTTTCCCGAATCTTTTGTATTTATCGAAATAAGTCGTTACTTTGCACAAATTTTAAAAATAGCAATGAGTCAGCAGGAAATCAGAAGCAAGTATCATCTCCGTTCGGATGTCTTCCATCCGGAATCTGTATACTTCTTCTCTTTTCTCCAAAAACGATATTTAGTTCTTTGGTAATGCGTTAATCCTTTCATCAGGGTAACGCATTTTTTTTGTGCGGTAATTATAAGAAAACAACATAATAACAACAAGAGAAATGGAAAAGGAAATGAAAAAGGTCTTGGTTCTGGGTTCGGGAGCACTCAAAATCGGACAGGCCGGAGAGTTTGACTACTCCGGTTCGCAGGCACTGAAAGCTTTGAAAGAAGAAGGTATCAGCTCCGTATTGGTAAATCCGAATATTGCAACCATTCAGACTTCTGAAGGAATTGCTGATAAGGTGTATTTCCTTCCCGTGACTACCTACTTTGTAGAGGAGATTATAAAGAAAGAACGTCCTGATGGTATTTTGTTGGCATTTGGCGGTCAGACGGCATTGAATTGCGGTGCGGAACTTTATACGCAAGGCATCCTCGACAAGTACGGAGTAAAAGTATTGGGTACTTCCGTTGAGGCTATCATGTATACCGAAGACCGTGACCTGTTTGTGAAAAAGCTGGATGAGATCGAGATGAAAACTCCCGTCAGCCAGGCAGTGGAGAACATGGAAGACGCCATTGCTGCTGCACGTCGTATCGGTTATCCGGTGATGGTGCGCTCGGCCTATGCTTTAGGAGGTTTGGGAAGCGGTATTTGTGCCAATGAAGAAGAATTCCTGAAACTGGCCGAAAGCTCGTTCGCTTTTTCTAAGCAAATTCTGGTTGAAGAGTCTTTGAAAGGCTGGAAAGAGATTGAGTTCGAGGTGATCCGCGATGCAAATGACCACTGTTTTACTGTGGCGAGTATGGAGAATTTCGACCCGTTGGGTATCCATACAGGCGAATCGATCGTAGTAGCTCCTACTTGTTCGTTGGATGCCGAAGAGCTGAAAATGCTGCAGGAACTTTCTACGAAATGTATCCGTCACCTCGGTATTGTAGGTGAATGTAACATTCAATATGCGTTTAATTCCGTGACGGATGATTATCGCGTAATCGAAGTAAATGCCCGTCTGAGCCGTTCTTCGGCTTTGGCTTCCAAGGCTACCGGATATCCGTTGGCGTTTGTTGCCGCTAAGGTGGCTTTAGGATATACACTCGACCAGATCGGTGAGATGGGTACTCCGAACTCTGCTTATGTAGCGCCACAACTCGATTATTATATCTGTAAGATACCCCGTTGGGACCTTACCAAGTTTGCAGGTGTATCCCGCGAAATCGGTTCGAGCATGAAGTCCGTAGGCGAAATCATGTCTATCGGGCGTTCTTTTGAAGAGATTATTCAAAAAGGTCTCCGTATGATCGGTCAGGGAATGCATGGATTTGTGGGGAATGATGATGTTACTTTTGACGATCTTGACAAAGAACTGGCCAACCCGACCGATTTGCGTGTATTTGCCATCGCGCAGGCTTTGGAAGAAGGATATACGATCGACCGCATCTATGAACTGACAAAGATCGATCCGTGGTTCCTCGGCAAACTGAAGAATATTGTTGATTATAAGGCGAAACTTTCTACTTATAATAAGGTAGAGGATATCCCGGCAGACGTGATGCGTGAAGCGAAGATACTCGGTTTCTCTGACTTCCAGATTGCGCGTTTCGTGCTGAATCCTACCGGCAATATGGAAAAAGAAAACCTGATGGTTCGTGCACACCGTAAAGCGTTGGGTATTCTTCCCGCTGTAAAGCGTATCAACACGGTTGCTTCCGAACATCCGGAGCTGACTAACTATCTTTACATGACTTATGCCGTAGAGGGATATGACGTTAACTATTATAAGAATGAAAAATCGGTAGTTGTTCTCGGCTCGGGTGCATACCGTATCGGTAGCTCGGTAGAGTTTGACTGGTGTTCGGTTAATGCTGTACAGACTGCCCGTAAGTTAGGATATAAGTCTATCATGATCAACTACAACCCCGAAACGGTATCTACCGACTATGATATGTGCGACCGCCTGTACTTCGATGAGCTTTCTTTCGAACGCGTGCTCGATGTAATCGATCTGGAACAACCGCGCGGTGTGATTGTTTCCGTTGGCGGACAGATTCCTAACAACTTAGCAATGAAGCTTTATCGTCAGTCAGTGCCTGTTTTGGGTACTTCTCCGATCTCTATCGACCGGGCCGAAAACCGTAACAAGTTCTCTGCAATGCTCGATCAGTTGGGTATCGACCAGCCGGCATGGATGGAGCTTACCAGTCTGGAAGAAGTAAAAGGTTTCGTCGGTAAGGTGGGCTATCCGGTATTGGTTCGTCCCTCTTACGTGCTTTCCGGTGCAGCGATGAACGTTTGTTATGATGATGAAGAATTGGAAAACTTCCTGAAAATGGCTGCCGAAGTATCTAAAGAGTATCCGGTGGTTGTTTCTCAGTTCCTTGAAAATACGAAAGAGATAGAATTTGATGCGGTTGCCCAGAATGGTGAAGTAGTAGAGTATGCCATTTCCGAGCATGTGGAATTTGCCGGCGTTCATTCCGGTGACGCTACACTGGTATTCCCGGCACAGAAGATTTATTTTGCAACGGCCCGTCGCATCAAAAAGATCAGCCGTCAGATTGCGAAAGAACTTAATATTTCCGGTCCGTTCAATATCCAGTTCCTGGCTCGCAACAACGAGGTGAAGGTAATCGAATGTAACTTGCGTGCTTCGCGTAGCTTCCCGTTTGTTTCTAAAGTACTGAAACGTAATTTCATTGAAACAGCTACCCGTATTATGCTGGATGCTCCTTATAGTCGTCCGGATAAGTCGGCTTTCGATATCGACTGGATCGGTGTGAAAGCTTCTCAGTTCTCATTCTCGCGTTTGCACAAGGCAGATCCGGTTTTGGGTGTGGATATGTCTTCTACCGGTGAGGTAGGTTGTATCGGTGATGACTTTTCGGAAGCATTGATGAGCGCTATGATCGCTACCGGTTTCAAGATACCTTCCAAAGATAAAGGAGTGATGTTCTCATCCGGTGCTATGAAGTCGAAGGTAGATTTGCTGGATGCAAGCCGTGCTTTGTTTGCACAAGGGTATAAGATTTATGCTACTGCCGGTACTGCTGCGTTCCTTAATGCACACGGGGTAGATACGACTCCGGTATATTGGCCGGATGAAAAGCCGGGAGCAGAAAACAACGTGATGAAGATGATTGCCGATCATAAGTTCGATCTGATTGTGAACATACCTAAGAATCATACTAAGCGTGAGCTGACGAACGGTTATCGCATCCGCCGCGGAGCCATCGATCATAATATTCCTTTGATTACCAATGCCCGTCTGGCAGGTGCGTTCATCGAAGCGTTCTGTGAGTTGAAACTGGAAGATATCCAGATCAAGAGCTGGCAGGAGTATAAATAAGGTGGATTATAACCAATAAAACCGGGCGATAAAGCTGTACATAGCATGCTTTATCGCCCTTTTTTATTTCTCAATTTTCTTCACTCACAGTTTGAGGTGCTTCTCCTTCCCTATGTGAAGAGGAACATTGTGGAGAACACGCTTTCTTAAAATCTTTTTTTTGTCGTTCCCTGTACTGCCGTGGCGGCATGTTATGTTTTTGCGAGAATATCTTGTAGAAAGTTCCTCGGTTCATAAATCCTGATTTGTCCATGATCTCCTCGACAGTCAAGTTGGTAGAAAGTAATAACTGTTCAGCTATTGCCAGCCGGTATTCTTTGATGATATCAGCAGGAGTTTGCTCTGTTATTTCTTTGAGCTTCCGGTAGAAATGGCGTGTGCTGTACCCTAAAGAACTACTCAGCAGCTCTACAGACAATTCCGGGTTAGTAATATTCTGATCGATAATTTTCATCATCTTCTCGAAGAATACCTTATCTTCTTTATGCAGGAACTGTCCGTCGTCTAATTTGAATGTGCAGAATACAGAGTTGTAATATTCTTTTAAATCTTTTTCCCGTTGGATAAGGCGTTCTGCAAGTTTTATCAGATAATCGGTATTGAATGGTTTGGTGACGTATGCTTCAGCACCGGAATCAATCCCTTTCATCTGGTCATCAATGCTGTTGAGGGCGGATAAGAGGATTAAGGGAGTATGGGTGAGTAGCTTATCCGATTTTATTTGTTTGGCAAAAGATATTCCATCCGTACCCGGCATCATAATATCCGAAATGATTAAATCGACTGGTCTCAGCTTTAATTGTTCCATTGCTTTTTCTGTATCGTTAAAAGAGAACACGTTGTATTTGTTCGCAAAAATGTCACTTACGAACCATAACATAGAAGGATCGTCGTCAATGACGATGATGGTTTGCCGGGAAGTGTCGTACGCCGGTGTCGGACTTTCTAATTCCATCGTTTCGTTGCCTTCTTGTATCACTGTTTCCATTTCCATTGACATAGGCCGTTCTGTATCGGTGGCTGTTATGGAGAGGGCGGGCAGGATTACTTCAAAAGTCGTAAGCTGATTAGGGGTGCTTGTTACCCGGATTTGTCCGTTCAGCAGAGTTACCATGCTATGGCAGATAGCCAGTCCCAGGCCATTGCGTGGCGATATTCCGTTTTTATTCTGTATCTCAAAATTGTCCAGTATCTTATAACGGTCGAATATTTTTGTAAGATTTTCCTTTTCAATCCCTTTGCCCGTATTTGATATGCGGATATGCAATTGCTCGTTCTCTACGTACTGTTCTATGCTAATCATACCGTTCTCCGGCGTGTATTTAAAAGCATTGGACAGTAAATTGTTGATAATCTTGCTGAAGCAACCGGCATCCGAGTTCCAGTAGACCTCTTTTTCTATTTTTAGCTGATAGTTTATTTTCCTGCTTTCGGCTAATTCATTAAAAGAATCGGCCGTGTTTTGGGTTTGTGCGGAGACGGACAGCTTTTGGATTTCAAGGGTTTTGTTGCCGGTCTCCAGTCGTCGGAACTCGATGAGCTCCAGAATCAGGGCATTCAGTTTTTGGGCATTTTGTTGAATGATAGAGGCATATTTACGGATATAATTGTCGGTGGAAGGATATGTGAGTATTCTTTGGCAAGGTCCGTAAATCAATGTGAGTGGCGTACAAAATTCGTGAGTCACGTTGGTGAAAAAACGAAGTTTGGATTCATATAGTTCGTTCCGTTGCCGGCGATTTATTCTCTCTATCATCGCGTCTCTTTTTCGGCGATACCGCTTTATGGACAAGTGTATACACCATGCAATAAATCCTATAAAGAGTATGGAGTAGCACCAATAGGCCAAAGAGGTCATGTACCAGGGCGGGGTAATGCGGATCGTTAAAGGTTGCGGGGCACTTTCTTTACCTGTTATGTTGCTCCGGTACTTCACCCACAGGGTATATTGTCCCGGTGCAAGATTAGAAAACATGGTCGTTGTGGATGTTCCGTTCTCTATCCAATTGTCACTTAATCCTTCGATTGTATAGTAATAGGTATAGTTGCTTCCGTTCAGATAGTCGATGACAATAAAAGACAGTCCGAAGAAATTCTGACTGTGATCCAGTTCCAAAACTTTGTGCTTCTGTTTGTCTTCGTGCAGAAACTCATTGATATTATACTCTTTGCCGAAGATGAATAGACGGTTGAATTGCAGAACGGGCATATATTCTGTCTCTTTGAAATCGTTTTCATGGATACTTATAAATCCGTTGGTACCGCCAAAGAAAAGAGTACCGCTACGTTCATCCTTAAAATAGGCTCCGTCACTGAATTCCGTTACTCTCAAATCGTTTTGCTGGTGATAGGCTTGTATCGTATTCATCCGGGTATTAAATCTTACCAACCCTTGATTGGTACTGAGCCATAGATATTGTTGTCTGTCTTCAAGGATACCGTGAATCGTATTGTTGGGAAAGCCGTCCGTTTCATTATATATATGGTAATTACCGTCATACATTCGTGTCAATCCGAAGCTGGTTCCGAACCAGTAACCGGTTTCATTCTTGAGAATGGCAAATATGTCGTTTACAGTCTGGCTCTTGACTGCTTCATTAAACAGATAAGGTTTCATCTGTCCGGTTTCCGTATTTATCCGATAGGCTCCGTATCCCCGGTTTCCAAACCATAGAATAGAATCGTTTTCCTGGAAAGAAATGAAAAAGTAATTAGATGCACGTTTTCCCCCATCCAATACGGTTCTTTCTGCATCTTTTATTGTAGGTATACCCGATGATGTATTTAGTGAGACTTTTACGATACCTTCTCCAACAGTAGAAATCCAGAGGGTACTGTCATTTTGTTCGCAGATGGAATGGACATATTTTACCGCTTTCCCACCGGCGGTAACAGGAAATTGTTTTAGTTTTCTTTCTTGATAGGAATAATAATTAATGCCGCTTTCAGTCCCGATCCAAAGCCTTTTCCAACGGCTGGGTGTAAAGCAGTAGACGGAGTTGTCGGTCAGTGCACTGTTGTTTGTGAACAATCTCTCGGTAGCCGTTGGCTTTCCCTTTTCCGGAGTATATTTAAGCATTCGAAGGATACCGTTTCCTTTAGTTCCTATCCATAATGTTTGTTCGTTATCCAGAAAGAGTGCGCGTACCGGGTTGTTTATCTGGTAAGCGGGAGTATTTAGCAAGGTGTTTTGGATAGAGAATGCATCTGTGAAATACATATACACTCCTTGACCGTCTGTCCCTACCCAGATGATATCTTGAAATTTATCCTTTACCAAGCAAAATATACCACACGCGATATCGGTAGATTGTGTGATATATTTTATTTTCTGGTCGGGTTGGTATTTCAATCGGATAAGACCGCTACTCTTAAAACCAATGTAGTAGTCGTTTTGCTTTTTGATGACCGATGAAATTTCACCTCGTTTTTGTATTTCTGTTTCGACGTCCGTTATGTAATATTTCTTTTTGCTATTCAGATCGTATTCATAGAAAGCATGCGAACTGTCAATGAAATAAAGCAGATTGCTTTCGAATGATACTCCTATTAATTTTTCCGGATGCTGGAAATAATCTTTGATAGAAAGTGTGACGTTTTCACCTTCTTTTTTCAACTGATAACTTTTATTATTGCCGTCTGAAGTAAATATCCAAAGAACATCCGATTCGTCCACAACTATCTGCAAAATATTATCGAAAATAAATTTCTCCGTATCTAATCGATGAAATTGTTTATCGCCTTGGCGGAAACAGTAGATATATCCGTCATCTTTCATGAGATAGATGTCATTATCCCGGCTTTTTGCCATTTTATTGATATCTTTAAACTCTGTGAAACTTTGGACGGTTTGTTGACGGATGTCGAAACGGTCGAGACCGTAGTTGGTCTGTATCCATAGTACATTTTCTTCTGCCTCTATAATATTACCTATGATATTTCCGGAGAAGTTGACCCGGGTGTCGGTTGGTTTATACAAACGGGGAGTGGTTCCGTCGAATATATTAAGACCGTCACAAGAACCTAACCATAAAAGTCCGTTGTTATCTTGGCAAATAGAAAGAATGGCACTGTTGGATAAACCGTTCTGACTGGAAAACTGTCTCACGTTGTATGAGTCTGCTTTTCCGATACTACAACAGAGAAGGAAAAGGATGGATAAAAGAAGATAGTATGGACCGGGAACTCTCATAATAGAAGCTGTGAATTTCAATAAATAAAAGGGGTGTGATTGTTGAGTACAAAGTTAGATAAAAAAGAAAACCGTTCCAAAAAGAGAACTTTAAAAGTATACGATTTCATGACATATATGTTTATAATGTTGCCTTTAGGCTTTAAATATACACTAATGTCATAAAATCATATATTAATTGTCGGGTCGGGCACGTAACTTTGGAACATCTAAACAAAAGGAGGATATAGGGTATTATCTACTTGTTTTTTTAAGGTAAAGATTGTACAGGATGACTTTTAATGGGATTTTTTATGGCAATGTATAGTTGATGGTACATTGTAAAATTGTTAACTTGAATAATAGTCATGATATGAAGAATATTGTTTTTTTTAGTTTTCTCGTGTTGGTTGCTTTCCAACAACTTTTCGCATATAATTTGAAATCTCCCAACGGTAATCTGATTTTGAAATTTACTCTTGCCGGCAATGGAATTCCTACATATGCTCTATCGTTGGGCGACAAGCAAGTAATAGAAAACAGCAGACTTGGTTTTGAATTAGTTAATGATGATAAGTCGTTTTTGGATGATTTTGAGGTGGGTGATATTCAGACTTCTTCTTTTGACGTAACTTGGCAGCCTGTATGGGGTGAAGAGAAAGATATCCGTAATCAGTATAATGAAATGGCGGTAACATTAGTACAGAAAGAAAAGAACCGCAGAATGCTAATCCGTTTTCGTCTTTTTAATGATGGTTTGGGATTTCGTTATGAATTTCCGATGCAGAAAGACTTGAGGCATTTTATAGTGAAGGAAGAATGCACTCAGTTTGCGATGACTGGTGATCATACAGCTTATTGGATTCCGGGAGATTATTGTACGCAGGAGTATGGATATACAAAATCTAAGATGTCTGAGATCCGGGGGCTGATGAATAAGGCTGTCGATCACCAGAATATAGCTTCGAAGGTAATCGGAGAAGCTGCCGTACAAACAGCTTTGATGCTGAAAACAGATGACGGATTGTATATAAATTTACATGAAGCCGCTTTACTCGACTATCCGTGTATGCATCTTGAACTGGATAGTGAAAATAGAACGTTCCAGTCACATCTTACTCCTGATGCAGTTGGTTTTAAAGGGACATTGCAGGCACCGGGAGTCTCTCCTTGGCGTACTATTATCGTAGGTACTGAAGCAAAAGATATTTTAGCTTCTCGTATCACATTAAATTTGAATGAACCATGTAAAATTCAAGATACTTCATGGATCAGACCTACCAAATTTGTCGGAGTATGGTGGGAAATGATAGCCGGTGGGGGTTCATGGGATTACACATCGGACTATCCTACTATAAAAATAGGCGAAACTGATTATACGAAAGCAAAACCTCACGGCAATCATAGGGCGAATAGTCAGAATGTGAAAAGATATATCGACTTTGCCGCAAAAAATGGTTTTGATGCAGTTTTGGTAGAAGGGTGGAATATCGGATGGGAAGATTGGGTGAGTAATCGGAAAGAATTTAATTTTGACTATGTGACTCCTTATCCTGACTTTGACGTGAAAGAACTGAATGAATATGCACATAGCAAGAATGTGAAACTGATTATGCATCATGAAACTGGTTCGGCATACAGAAATTATGAGCGTCATATGGATGAAGCTTTTCAATTTATGAAACAGTATGGGTATGATGCGGTGAAAACAGGCTATGTGGGGCCGATAGTACCACTCGGCGAATATCATTATAGTCAACCGATGGTTAATCATTTTCAATATGTGGTGGAAAAAGCGGCTAAGTATCGGATTATGGTCGATGGACATGAGGCAGTTCGTCCGACAGGAATCTGCCGGACATATCCGAATTTAATAGGAAATGAATCGGCAAGAGGAAATGAATTCATGTCTCGTGTTCCATTGGGGCATACGACTATTCTTCCGTTTACACGGCTTATTGGTGGTCCGATGGATTTCACTCCCGGAATTTTTGAGTTGGATTTATCTAAAATTAATCCAAATCGTCATGAGAAGATGAAAGCCACGATAACCAATCAATTGGCGCTATATGTTACGATGTATAGTCCGTTACAGATGGTGGCCGATTATCCGGAGAATTATGAACGTTTCCCAGATGCATTTCAATTTATAAAAGACGTAGCTGTAGATTGGGATAAATCAGTTTACTTGGAGGCGGAACCTTATGAATATCTGACGATTGCCCGTAAGGAAAAAGGCTCGGGTAATTGGTTTGTGGGAGGAACGACCGGTGCACAACCGCATATAGCTGCTTTTCAGTTTGATTTTTTGGATCCCGGTAAGAAATACATGGCTACCGTCTATGCAGATGCTGCAGATACTGATTATGAGAACAATCAGCAGGCATACACTATTCGCAAAATGGTGGTAACTAATAAGTCGAAGTTTAAACAATCAGTATCCATCGGCAGTGGTTTTGCTATCAGTTTGTTTGAAATAACAGATAATAAAAAGAAATAGGAATTATAACTCTCCACGAAAGAATTGATAATATATAATTTAGTAGAGATATGAATTTAGAACGTTTTTTATTGCACTCGTTATGTGCGCTTGCTTTGGTCGGTTGTACTCAGAAGGAACAATCGAATACGAATCCTAACTTGTTGAGAGCTCAGGAAACATTGGATTCTCTTTATCAGAATTACTCTCAACCGGATGGAAATTTATTACGGGAGAATTATCCTTTCGATCAACAGAATACTGTTACTTATCTTGCTTCTGAAGAGCAGGCAAATATGCCGAATCAATATTCGTACCTTTGGCCGTATTCGGGAACGTTTTCAGCTGTGAATGCTTTGTTGGAGGCTACCGGCCAATCAAAGTATAAAGAGTTGCTGGATAAAAAAGTATTGCCGGGGCTGGAAGAGTACTTTGATACCCGTAGGGAACCTCAGGCTTATTCATCATATATCCGGACGGCGCCGTTGTCTGATCGTTTTTATGACGATAATGTGTGGCTTGGCATTGACTTTACCGATCTTTATCAGATGACTAAAGGAGCCGGATATCTTGAGAAAGCCCGATTGATATGGAATTTTATTGAAAGCGGGACGGATGATCAACTCGGTGGTGGTATTTATTGGTGTGAGCAGAAGAAAGAGAGTAAAAATACTTGTTCTAATGCACCCGGAGCTGTTTTGGCGCTAAAATTATTCAAAGCGACTGGAGACACTCTTTTCTTGTCTCGTGGCAGAGTGCTGTATGAATGGACAAAGACACATTTGCAGGATTCTACAGACTATCTTTATTTTGATAACATCCGATTGGATGGTAAAATAGGGAGAGCTAAGTTTGCTTATAATAGCGGACAGATGATGCAGGCCGCAGCATTACTTTACCAATTGACCGGCATTCCGGCTTATCTGACAGATGCACAAAATATAGCGAAGGAATGTTATAATTATTTCTTTGTTGATTTTACTCCGGCGGATGGTAATACTTTTAAATTGATTAAGAGAGGAGATATCTGGTTTACGGCCGTTATGCTCCGTGGATTTATCGAACTTTACAAGCAGGATAATAATAAGAAGTATCTGGATGCTTTCAACCGGAGTTTGACGTATGCCTGGGATAATGCTCGTGATGATAATGGACTGTTCAATGTTGATTTAAGCGGAGTAGATAAAGACGGAAAGAAGTGGCTGTTGACACAGGCTGCTATAGTGGAAATGTATGCACGTCTGGCTCAAATAAAAGATTTGTAAACAATTAAAGATAAGAAAATATGAAAAACAAAAACATTAGTTTGTGTGTAATTGCAACCGCATTGTTGATGGGGAAGTCTGTGAAAGCAACCGATTTTGTCATTGTAAAAGATAATACGGTCATTGTAAATCAGGCGTGTCTGGCAGCAGCATATAAAACGAACCGTCCGCCTGTAAAGAAGAGATTATTTACTTCTAAGGCTGTTGAAACAGAGATTTTGCGTGTAAAGAAACTGTTGACTAACCAGAAACTGGCTTGGATGTTTGAAAATTGTTTTCCGAACACACTTGAAACAACCGTACATTATCGGACAACTGACGGTAAACCGGATACCTTTGTATATACAGGAGATATTCACGCAATGTGGTTACGTGATTCCGGTGCGCAGGTATGGCCTTATATACAGCTGGCTCATAAAGACCCTGAATTGAAGAAAATGCTCGAAGGTGTAATCCGGCGTCAGTTTAAGTGTATTAATATAGATCCGTATGCCAATGCTTTCAATGATGGTGCAAAAGGAGGGGATTGGATGTCCGATCTGACAGACATGAAACCGGAACTTCATGAGCGTAAATGGGAAATAGATTCTCTTTGTTATCCTCTCCGTTTAGCATATCAATATTGGAAAGAAACCGGTGATGCCAGTGTATTCGATAGCGAATGGATACAAGCTATCACCAATATATTGAAAACATTCAAGGAACAACAGCGTAAGGGCAGAGTGGACTATTATAAATTTCAACGTAAAACGGAACGTGCTCTTGATACACTGAATAACAATGGCTTGGGCGCTCCTGTTAATCCGGTGGGATTAATTGTATCCTGTTTCCGGCCTTCGGACGATGCAACTACTTTGCAATTTCTGGTTCCTTCTAATTTTTTTGCTGTGTCTTCATTGCGGAAAGCAGCTGAGATACTAACGACTGTGAATCAAAATACAAATCTTGCACAGCAATGTACCGATCTTGCAGAGGAAGTCGAAACGGCATTGCAGAAGTATGCAACTTACAACCACCCTAAATACGGCACCATTTATGCTTTTGAAGTAGACGGTTTCGGTAATCATTTATTGATGGATGACGCGAATGTACCCAGTTTGTTAGCAATGGCTTATTTGGGAGATGTAGATATAAACGATCCGATTTATCAGAATACACGTCGTTTTGTATGGAGTAAGGATAATCCTTATTTTTTTAGAGGTAAAGCTGGTGAGGGAATTGGTGGTCCACACATCGGTTATGATATGATATGGCCGATGAGTATCATGATGAAGGCATTTACCAGTCAAGATGATGAGGAAATAAAGGATTGTGTCAAAATGCTGATAGATACAGATGCCGGTACCGGATTCATACACGAATCTTTCCATAAGGATGATCCTGCTAATTTTACCCGTGCATGGTTTGCTTGGCAGAACACTTTGTTCGGTGAATTGATTTTGAAACTGGTAAATGAAGGGAAAACTGATTTGCTGAACAGCATACAATAAGCAGTTTGTGATAGTATGCAACTGGGAGTCTAACCTCCCGGTTGTGTGCTGTTTTTTATGAAAACATAAATAGGTCTTAAGCAAAATAACACGAATAACATGAAATTTCAAAGAATCACTATTACATTTTTACTAATCTTGGCACCTTTTTGTGTAATGGCACAGAAGTGGTATACTTCTGATGTAGATGAGAAGGTAGATAATATTTTGAGAAAGATGACTGTAAAAGAAAAGTTATCTTATATCGGTGGAATTGATTGGATGTATACGAGAAACATTGATCGTTTAGGAATACCCCGTATGAAAATGTCTGATGGACCGCAGGGGCTCGGTACTCATGGACAGTCTACTGCTTATCCGGCTACGGTATTGTTGGCTGCTACTTGGAATGAAGATCTTGCCTATGAATATGGTAAGTCCTTAGGACGTGATTGTAGAGCCAGAGGGATTAATGTATTATTGGGACCTGCAGTGAACATATATCGCGCTCCTATGTGTGGCCGTAATTTCGAATATATGGGAGAAGACCCTTATTTGGCGGCACGTATCTCTACGGGATATATAAAAGGGGTACAAGACCAGGGAATTATGGCTGTCATCAAACACTTTTCTGCTAATAATTCCGACTATGACAGGCATGAAATAAGCAATGATATTGATGAAAGAACGTTGCATGAAATTTATTTTCCGGCATTCAAGGCAGCTGTTCAAGAGGCTGGAGTAGCTGCTGTCATGACTAGTTATAACTTACTCTATGGTGTTTATACGACAGAGTCTCCTTGGTTGTTGAAAGGTGTTTTGAGAGATGAATGGGGGTTCAATGGGGTACTTATGTCTGATTGGGGGTCTACCCATCATTGCATTCCGGCTGTAAAGGCTGGGCTTGATCTTGAGATGCCAGGAGGGACGAGAAAACCGGAAGAACTTGCTTATTACCTCAAGACAGGTGATATAACTATAGAAATGATCGATGAGATGGTGCGTCATATTCTACGCACAATGGTTGCGTTTGATTTTCAGAATGGGATGAAAGCAGATAAAAATATTCCATTAGATGATCCGAAAGCAGCTGAAGTGGCATTAGATGTGGCAAGAGAGGGTATTGTTTTATTGAAAAACACACAGAATACCCTACCTATTAACACGAAAAAAGTGAGAGACATTGTGGTGGTTGGTAAAAACGCGCATGGGTATGTACATGGTGGTGGTAGTGGTTCTGTAAATCCTTTCCATTATGTAAGTATGTACGAAGGCATTCAAAAAGAAGCTGCAAAACATCATGTAAATGTGACTTATGTAGATGAACTTGATTTCTTACCCGAGATTTTATATACAAAAAGTATGGGTGAGAGAGGTTTACATGCTGCTTATTTTAATAATAAAAATCTATCTGGAAAACCGGTTTTTGAACGTACGGAGAATAAGATCAACTATTCTTGGACGAAAGGCACAGGGATAAAAGGACTTGGTAAAGAAAACTATTCGGTGCGATGGACAGGTGTGATACGCCCTGATATCACGGGAGAATATGAATTTTCTGTAGGTGGTGACGATGGTTATCGTCTGTTTATTGACAATGAACTGGTAGCCGATCAGTGGGAAATAGGTAGCTTTCGTAATTCTTCTGTGAAAAAGAGATTGGAAGCAGGTAAGGAGTATGATATACGTTTCGAATATTTTCAAGAAGGCGGTGGGGCAGCTGTTGCTTTGATTTGGGAGTATAAAGGTGAAAAGCGAGATCCTTTTGTAGAACGGTTAGATCGTGCGGATATGGTAATAGCTTGTTTTGGGCATAGTTCGGATACGGAAGGAGAAGGCGCTGACCGTACTTTTGCATTACCTGATGCTGATGCAAAGATGATTACACGAGCATTAAAATGTAAAAGGCCGGTAGTCGGTGTTGTTAATGCGGGAGGGAATGTAGAGATGCAAGCATGGGAACCCGGATTAAAAGGTTTGTTGTGGGGATGGTATGCGGGACAGGAAAGTGGTACGGCTGTTGCTGATATACTTTTTGGTAATGTGAATCCCTCAGGTAAATTACCGATGACTTTTGAAAAGCGATGGGAGGATAATCCTGCTTATGATAGTTATTATGATCCGGATGGTGATAAACATGTTGCTTATACAGAAGGAATATTTATTGGTTATCGTGGTTATGATAAATTGCAACGCGAGGTACAATATCCTTTTGGTTATGGTTTGTCTTATACGGATTTTCGCCTTTCCGATCTGTCTGTTTCCAATCCGATGGTCGATGGTTCTGTAGAAGTGACGTGCAAACTCACCAATACAGGAAAACGTGATGGTGCACAGGTTGTGCAGTTATATGTTGGGAAAACGGGGGGAATCGTAGAGCGTCCCGAAAAAGAATTAAAGCAATTCAAAAAGGTCTTCTTGAAAGCGGGAGAATCGATAACGATAAAAATGTTGTTGTCTAAGGATGCGTTTACTTATTATAATATAGCTGCAAAGAGCTTTTTGAAAGATAAAGGTGATTATCATATAATGTTGGGATTTTCTTCCCACGATATATGTGTACAGAAAAATGTTCGTATTCTTTGATAATAGTTTGAATAATGAATTTTAATATGTGGCTGGTTCTGTCGTAACTGGAAGTTATTAGGATCGCCACATGCTATTTTGTATCTTTTTCGATCGAAGACGTACTTTCTGCTCTGTGAAGATAGTGGTATGAGAGTTGATAAGAAGTTAATAAAAGAACTACGGCCCGAATTCAAAGAATTCGGGCCGTAGTTCTTTTATGTGTATTCAATAAATCTTTTGATTTTATTGATTAGAGGAAGATTGGGTTATTCCCGGCCAGTCGTCTGTGCGGAAAGGAGAGGCGGGAAGTCCCGCTTTATTGTATAAAGTACATTCCGGATTATTGGCCCAACCATAGCGTACAGCTATTGGGAAAGTGATTTTTGGGGAAGAGACAATGACCTTATCACCGATTATTTTTGCTTCGGCCGGGTAGAATATATGGTCTGCTCCGGCGATCGTAAATCCTTTTAATTCGCCTCCTTGAGCAATCAATGAACCGTTAGTGTGTTTGAAAAATATTTCTATTTCGTTGTTTCTTAACTGCATGTGACTATAAATAGGTCCGGAATAGTTAATATTTTTTCCATAGGTTTGGTTAAGGGCTATTAATGAAAGCCGACGTCCTACTTCCTGTTTGTTTTTGGGGTGAATGTCATTGGCATCACCTATGTCGATTGTAACAGCCATGCCTGTGTTTTCCAGGCTTAAAGTTCTGGTTTGAGCTTCACGTAATTCGGCCCAAGCCGATTCTTCCGGCTTTTCTGAACGTTGCATGAAGTTAGCCAATTGTACGAAATAGAAAGGAAAGTCTTTGTTCCATTTAGTACGCCAGTCACGAATCATTAAAGGAAACAAGTCGCGGTATTGGTAGGCACGGTCTGCATTGGCTTCTCCTTGATACCAAATAACGCCTTTCATTCCGAATGGGATAAGCGGATGTAACATTCCGTTGTATAGTACTGTCGGGTAGAACTGGCATGTCTGGAATGACAGAGGTTGTTGTGGTACTTCGTTTTTATTGAAAATACTGATTTGCTGTTGCCATTCTCCTGCCAAAGATATTCTTCCTTTACCGTTTGTGACATAAAGCATGGAGGGATCTCCCGGAATTCCACTGTTTCCTCCGGTATCTCCTAAGCGAATGGTTAATATGTTTTTTCCCTTTTTCAATAGATTACGTGGAATTGCATAGTGACGTGCAGTACCTATGCCATACGTACGACCTATTTCATGGCCATTGAAAAAGGTTATGTCATCGTCATCAATTTGGTTCAGTTCTACTTTCAAATCTTGCTTTAACCATTCATCCGGTAGGTCTATTTCGCGACGTAACCAGATGAATCCTTCAAAACCGGGATTGATTTGTTCTTCTATATATCCTGGAATTTGTATGGTCCCCCAGGAAGAAGTGTCGTAATCAACTTCCGCCCATAAGGGGTGTTCATTGTTGTATCCCGGGTCTTTTTGTCTGACTTGTGCTTCCCATTCGTTCATCATCCGATTGTATATGGCTATGGCTTCCGGCATATTGTCTTCTGCTTTTCGGGTAAGCGCTATTTGTTCGTGAAATTCCCACATGGTATCCAGTGTTTTACCGCTCGTCCAACTTTCGGCTGGAGTTCCTCCCCAGGTCACATCAATAACTCCTATTGGTACGTTTAATTTTTGATTTAATTCACGGGCAAAGAAATAGGCTACTGCCGAGAAATTTTCTACGGTTTGTGATGAACAGTTTTGCCATCCTCCCATTGTGCTTTCTCCTTTTGTAAGAGGGATAGGACTAATGGTCTTTTTCACTTGGTATAAACGGATATCAGGATGATTGGCCTGATTGATTTCTTGTTGGAAATTCATTACTTTTCCCCATCCTTTAATAGGCATTTCCATATTGGATTGCCCGGAGCATATCCATACTTCTCCAATCATAACATTGGATAGCTTGATCTCTTTACCATCTGAAATGCTGATATCATAGGGACCTCCTGCATTTGGTGTTTGAATTTCGATTTTCCAATTTCCTTCGGAGTCGGTAGGGGCGATATAGGTTTTTCCATCCCATGAAGCGGTGAGCTTTACCTCTTTTCTTTTGCCTGCCTGCCCCCATATCGGGATCTGAGTTTGTTGCTGTAAGACCATGTTATCGGAAAATATTGCCGGTAATACGGGTTTTGCATTCATACTCCAACAAAAAGATGCCGCCAGAATGGCGAATACTGCTATTTTTTTTGTTATTTTCATGTTCTTATATAGAGATGTGGGTATTATTCTTTAATTAGTTTTAATGAATACGATTGTCCGGCTTTTGTATAGGCTTGTATCAGGTAAATGCCTTTATCCATGTCGTCTATGTTAAATACCTTGTTGGAGAATGTTTTTTCTGTTTTTCCGGATAGACTGAAGATTCTTACTTCATTTATCAGTTCCGAATTGGTACCCTCTATTGAACAATAACCTTTAGTTGGGTTTGGAGACAGATAAAGGTCGTTTACGGAGACAGAGGGTGCAAGAAGCCCGGTGCCGCCATCGTCTTCATTTACGGGATACTCCAGGATCAATCCTGCATCGATGTATTGGCCACCCGAGAATTGAGTGCATTTTACAGCAATTAAATTTTCTCCGGCTTTTAAAGTTGCTTTGGCTTCCTTACTGACATCTACTGTTGTGTAATTACTGGTGTATCCGGTTGTACTGAAAGCCAATACTCCGTTGATATAAACTTCACAGTCGTCATCGTGATAAAGCGTCAGGCGTAGATTGTTACGGAGTTTCTCGTCTTTTTCTGCTACGTTGAATTTCTTTCTTAAATAGATATGGTTGCTTTTCCATTCTGTATTTACTGTGGATTTATTGTCATAAGTGGTGTTAGGTGCGCCTCCATCACCGAAACCACTAACTCCGGTATTCCACGAAGTATCATTGAAAGTTATAGTATTCCAATCCTCGGCTGGTGTGTTGTTAGTGTATTTCCATTGAACTTTTTTAGCTCTTAATGCTGTAGGGACCAGCTCGATGGCAGAAGACTTGATTGTGTGTGAAATCACTTTTTTGATTTCTTCTTTCTGTTGTTCATTTACTTTTACGACTTTCCGGTCATAGGTTATCAGGCCATTGACTTCTCCTTCCAAATCGGTGAGTTGTGTGTATACGGCACCTCCCAATCCATCGGCTTGCAAAGGCTTCAGCAAATCTGTATAGCTATTGAACAGATCTTTCAATTCTTCACCGCTATTTACCGATACATATACCATATCACTGTTTTTCCAGACATGGTCTTTTATAACATAAGTGATTCCACCATATTCTCCACATACAGATATCCGGTTGGAAGTAGGATTGGGAAGCATACCGGGGCGGGGATAGCTGTGCATATCGGCTACTTGTCCTACGTTATCAAAAATCACCCAACCACTGGCAGAACTGACGATACGGGTATCATCTAAAGCTTTGATCCGGTTATAGGCATTGCGGGTATGGTTACTATTATCCGCATACTGTCCGAATCCTTCATTAAAGGCAATCCAGGTGACGATACACGGGTGATTTTTCAGGTTGCTGACAATTTGATCGCATTCACTCAGGAAATTCTTTTTTACCCATTCGTCATCACCCAATAAGTTTTGATCCGAACCGGCATTTACCATGTCTTGCCATACCAATAACCCCAGTCGGTCACAATGATAATACCAACGTGCCGGTTCTACTTTGATATGTTTGCGTGACATGTTAAAGCCTAATGCTTTGGTCTGTTCAATGTCGAAAATCAATGCATCATCGCTTGGCGCGGTATATAAACCATCGGGCCAGAAGCCTTGGTCCAGAGGACCGAATTGAAAAATCGGTTTGTTGTTGAGCATGAAACAGGCTTTTCCGTTTTCACTTCCCATTGATATTTTTCGCATACCGAAGTAGCTTTTTACTTTATCTACGGTTTGATTGTTGGAACGTAATTCTATTTCTACATCGTAAAGGAAAGGAGAATCGGGACTCCATAATTTAGGTTGTGCAATCGGCAATTTGATGGTTTGAAATACTTTGCCGATTTTCTCTGTGACTAAAGAACCTTTATCATAAATGCGTATGATGGCTTGACATGAAAGTGCATTGTTTCCGTTTATTTTTATTTTGACCAGACTATTGTCCACATCGGGAATAATACTTAATTCACTGATATGACTATTATTTACTCCCTCCATCCATACAGTCTGCCAGATTCCCGATGAAGGGGTATAGAAGATACCGCCATTCTGAATTTTTTGTTTTCCAACGGGTTGTCCTCCGGCATCAGTAGGATCCATGAACTGGACTTGTAATTCTTGCTCTCCTTCTTCTTTTAGAGCTGAGGTTATATCAAAGCTGAACGGGTCATATCCTCCTGTATGGGTGCCTACTTGTTTTCCGTTCACATAAACTTCACATTTCCAGTCCACTGCACCGAAATGGAGAAGAATGTTTTTACCTTTCATTTCGGAAGGAATGGTGAATGTCCGGTTGTATAGATAAGTTTTGTAAGGGCGTTCTTCATGGTCAGTTAGCATTAAGCCGGATAATGCTGATTCAATAGGAAATGGAACTAAAACTTTCTTGTCGAAAAGTTGGGCAGAACGGTATCTTCCCATGCCGATACTTTCTTTAAAATCCCAAATTCCATTCAAATTGAGCCAGTTATCACGTACCATTTGCGGGCGAGGGTATTCTCCTAATACATTTTCCGGATCGATAGTATCATACCACGGAGTTGTTATGGGCGATTTCTTTTTCCTCCATTGAGTCTGAGGCTTTTGGTTGATAGAAGCATTCTTACCGAACAGTTGCCATTGCAATAACTGGAAGTTGGAACTGCCATTTGTTTCTTGCATTCTTAGGCGGAAAGCTTGATATCCTTTTGTGCTGTTTACTTTGAACTTCATAGTTGCTAATCGGCAGGGAAACAGGAAATCGTGTCTTTCATCGATCGTTTCCCAAGTATACCCGTTGTATCCTTCTATATTCCAGGATTTCAGATCTCTGTCTATTGCATCTTCACAGGAAGTTAATGTGTAATATTGTAATGCTTGGGGCTGTGCGGGTTCGGTTATGACAAAGAAGGTATTGGCGGACTTTCCATAATATTTGGTAGATAATTTGCGGTCGAATAAGTTGAGAAAGCTATGTCCGTTTTCACCTTCCGGTGTTGCACTGGTGTGTTCTTCTACAGGAATTCCGGCCATCATGTCTTCAACGAATGCTTCTCCGGATTCAGTGAAGGGAATTCCGAACAGTTGTAGTTCGGCAACGCTGACACTTGGGTGTCCGGTTGCTTTCAAGCGATAATAACGTGCAGTCTCCGTAACGGCGTTCGAAGTGTTCCGGTCTATCTGAAAAATAGTAGAATATTCGTGCGATTTGGAAGAAGAGGGGATTACCATTTTCCAGTTTAGTGCATCTGCCGAATATTCCAATATCCATTTACCTACGTCTTCGGTACTCGTTTTTCCTGCGGATAATAGATATCCTGTTAATAAAACAGGCTGTTTACAATCGATTGTAATTGTTGCAGATGTTTTTTCGGGTACATTATATAAGGTATTGTAATTATTATCTGTTAGATTCTCGAGTGTTTCATTATCATCGGACGAACTTATTGTCGCATCATCTGTGAAATCGTAGGGATATACATTTTCATCGATGTACTTATCGGATTTGCTGATGATGAACTGCACCAAGTTTGGTCCGTAGTTTTTTAACGGAGTGATTTTGATGTTGTTTTTACCGGTATCAAAGTGCAGGTAGGTTGTTGCGGTATTGGCATCAGCCGGATTTCCCCACGAAGCGGTTGTTTGTGGAAATTGGACGATGACAGGGTCGTAGTTATTTACAGTTATTGACATTGGGCGGTTGGTGTCTCCTGTCAGGTATTTGATGTCAAATTTATAGGTTCCGGCCTTTTCTATTTCGATTTCTGTATATTCGAGTGAGGAACCGAATGTAATGTTTTCTACTATTTTTCCATTCTCATGTTCTGATATGGTAGGACCATTTCCTTTTAATTGAGCATTGGCTGCTTCTAATGTGATCGGTAGTTTGGTATTTACTGTTCCTGTATGTGGAATAAGTAATAATACGAATGTTAAAACGAGGGAATAAATTTGTATTTTCATGTGCATATAGGTATGATTAATAATATTACAAAAATAGCTAAAATAACGATGCCTATGACTGGTAGTGTGTTTTAAAAAGGGACATAATATGCCAAATGAGTATTTGATTCACTCATTTAGTTGTATGGTATTATGGTATGTACTATTTTTACAACAAAGTATCACGATTAACAAATAATTAAGATATCATGATTAAACAAAATCTATCAGTAACGTTGTTGGCCTTATGTATGAGCGCAACTATTTGGGGACAGGCTGATGAGAAGAAATGTATTTTTATTTCTACGTCTCATTTGGATACTCAGTGGAATTGGACAGCCCGGACCACTCTTGAAGAATATATTCCGAATACGATGACTCAGAATTTTCCTTTGTTTGAGAAATATCCGGACTTTCATTTTAATTTTGAGGCGGCTATCCATTATATGTGGATGAAAGAATATTATCCGGAGGAATACGAAAAAGTGAAGAAGTATATTACTGAAGGGCGTTGGCATATTAGTGGAGGAAGTATCAATGCAAGTGATGTAATGGTGCCTTCTGCCGAATCTGTTATCAGAAATTTCCTGTACGGACAATCTTATTATAAAAAAGAATTCGGGAGAAAAGGAGGAACTGACATTATGCTTCCTGACTGTTTTGGTTTTCCATACTCTCTGCCTACTTTAGGAAAGCATTGTGGAATAACGGGATTTCATACACAGAAACTTTCTTGGGGATCGGCTTATGATTATAAATCATTGCCACCGTTTGGTATTTGGAAAGGCGTAGATGGTTCTGAAGTGTATGCTATCTTTAAAGGGGAGGCCTATGATGCACATAAACAATATAATAAAGATATGTCTAAGGATGAAGATATGAATCGACTTGCAGAGGAAAATTATCAGAAATATGGCTTGGCATCGGTATTTAGATATGTTGGTCCGATGGGGGATAGAGGAGGCGGATTGAAAGATACTGAAAGTGAAGAAGGTGAACGTACTCCTTATTGGTTACAGCAGAGTATAAATTCAGACGGACCGGTAAAAGTCGATTTATGGACTCCGGACGCTATCTTTCAATACTTAGATGAAAACCGTAATGAAAAGTATGTGGTTTGGGACAATGAATTACCAATGAAAACGCATGGTACTGGATGTTATACTTCTCAGACCATTATGAAATACTGGAATCGTAAAAACGAACTGTTGGCTGATGCTACTGAAAAAGCATCGGTTGCTGCTGCATGGGTGGGAGGCGCAGAATATCCGTCGGATATTCTGACTGAATCCTGGATACGTTTGTTGTGGCATCAGTTCCATGATGACTTGACCGGAACTTCTATCCCGAGTGCTTATACAATTTCTTACAATGACGAAGTGCTAGTGAATCAGACTTTAGCCAACACGCTTACTGGTACCATTGGGGCATTAGTGCGTCAGATGGATACACAAGTACAAGGCGTTCCTTTGGTAGTTTACAATCCTCTTTCTGTGCAACGGACCGATGTGGTTGAAGCATCGATTACTGTAGCTTCTGAGCCTTCCGAAATACGTATATTAGATGGGGCGGGTGAAGAAGTTTTGTCTCAAATAACGGGATATGATAGTACTACGGGCAAACTTTCTTTTATATTTAAGGCTACTGTAGCCTCATTGGGATATGCCACTTATGAGATACGCTTGAACGAGACCTCTGAATTATCTTCTTCATTGAAAATTACTGAAACTACTCTTGAAAATGATCGTTATCTTGTAACTCTTAATGCAAGGACAGGAGATGTTCGGCAGATTAAAGATAAAAAGCTGGACAAACTTTTGTTGAGAATGCCTATACAGATGCTTTTGTTTGATGATCGGTCGGATAGCTTTCCTGCATGGGAAATAGTTTATGAAACTTTAAATAATACGCCTTCCTATGTGGATGAAAATGTGAAAATTGAGATAGTAGAGAATGGTCCGTTGAGAGTTAGTTTAAAGATCTGTCGAACGAAAGCTGGATCTGAATTTGTACAATATATACGTTTGACAGATAGTGAAGTGAGTGATCGGATTGACTTTGTTAATGAAGTGAATTGGAAAAGTAGGGGGAAGTTGTTAAAGGTAGCTTTTCCATTGCAAAGTGCAAATTCAAAAGCAACTTACGATTTGTCTATAGGGGCTATTGAGCGTGGAAATAATAAAGAAAACTTATATGAAGTAGCTGGACATCAATGGGCCGATTTAACCGCTGTTGATGGCGAATATGGAGTTTCTATCTTAAATGATTGTAAATATGGATGGGATAAACCAAATGATAATACATTGCGTTTGACTTTGATTCATACACCTGCTGTAGCGGGAAATTATTCGTATCAAAAAGATCAGGATTTGGGATTAAATAAGTTTACATATTCTTTTTATAGTCATGAAGGCAAATGGGATGAACGTACACAATGGGAGGCTTCCCGTCTTAATCAGCCTATATTAGCTTTCCAAGTACCTAAATATGCAGGTCTCTTGGGGAAGAGTTTTGGATTTGTCTCGTTAAATACCGATAAAGTAGCTATAAAAGCACTAAAGAAAGCAGAAGAATCGGATGAGATCATAGTACGTGTATATGAATTGACAGGAAATAATCAAGATAATGTAGAACTTACGTTTCCTAGTACAATTTTGTCGGCACGTGAGGTTAATGGTATTGAAGAAGAAGTCGGGAATGCTTCTTTTTCTAATAATAAATTGGCTTTTAATATTGGAAAATTCCAACCGAAAACTTTCGCTTTAAAATTGGCTTTACAAGAAACTGGAGTAACTCCTCCCTCATCCTGTATTGTGGATTTGAGTTATAATCGTGATGTAATGAGCTATGATAATAGTAGAAATGATATGTCGACTGGTATTGATTATGCTTATCCTGCAGAATTGCTTTCTGACAATTTGTTTTCGGGGGGTGTTGAGTTTAAGATTGGAAATCGTGAAGCTAAACAAAGAAATGCTTTTTTATGTAGAGATAGTAAAATCTCAATTGCTTTGCCGGCTATGCAAAATGCAAAGAAAATGTATGTGTTGGCTGCGAGTAGTAAGAAAGAAGGAACTATTGCTAAATTTACCGTAGGAGGGAAGTCTTATTCATTTCATGTTCCATATTGGGCTGAAACAATTGGAGCATGGGAAACCGAATATAACGAGGAAGGAGGATTTTGTAAGGAAAATGTGGCTTTTACAGCTACTCATCGGCATACTAAAAATGGGAAAAATGATCTTTATGGATTCATGCATATGTACAAGTATGCGATTCCGATAAATTATGATGCTACAGACTTGATGATAGCAACTAATACAGATTTATATATTTTTGCAATTACTCTTTCTGATAATGTGAATGATGATGTAATTCCGGTATCTGAGGTGACTTCTTTGCCGGTGTTTACTGATTTGTCAGAAGACAGATGTGGTGAGAAATTGGTTCCGCAGACAGTTCAAGCTTCTCATCAAAATGGTAGTAATGAGGGGGCGGATAAGGCTGTTGATGACGATTTAGATACGAAATGGTGTGTTACTGACAATTCTACTCCTTGGCTGGAATTTTCTTTTGCTAAAACGGTGGAAATCTGTCATTGGTTTGTTATGAATGCAGGAATTGAGAGTACTGATTATATAACCTCGGCATTCCGTTTACAAAAATACGAAAATGGCAATTGGATAGATATAGATGGAGTGGAAGGAAATACGATAAATAAGGTTCACCGATCAGTAACTCCTTTTAAAGCCGATCGTATTCGCTTACAGATCGATAAGGGTGAACAGAAAGGGTCTACTATACGTATTCTTGAGTTTGCTGTGTATGGTCGTGAAGTGGGTACAGTGGGCATTGAACATACAGTTTCTTTGAATAATAATTTCCATATTGAAGGTAACTATCCGAATCCTTTTTTTAGACAGACTGCGATACAATGTGTAGTGCCAGAAGGAATATCCGAGCTTGTATTGAATGTGTATGATTGTATTGGGAAAGTTATTGATAACCGTGTTTATCCGGTTTCCAAATCTGGGTTACAGGAATTCATCTGGGATAGTCACGATATTAACGAAGGAATTTATCTCTATACAATTTCTGCGATGAAAGATGGAAAAATGATATTTACAGATACAAAGAAGATGATTATTAGTAAATTCGTAGCTGAATAAAGTGAAATATTGTCATATAGATTGCAATGAATAAAATAGAAAGTTGAAGTTATAGTATAATGTTATGAGAAAAGTATTGATTACTATTCTATTGTTGAGTCTTTTTGTTGTAAAACAGGCATTTGCATCTTTTTCATTGCTCGACTTGGCAAGTCTTAATGGTCAGCTGTCTAATAATGCTATTTTGTGTATTCATCAGGATTTGTATGGCTTCATGTGGTTTGGTACTTATGACGGACTAAATTTGTATGATGGCAAGAAGGTAACTACATTCCGTTATGAAATTAATAATCCGAATTCCCTTTCTGGTAATACCATCCATAATATACAAAGTGCTGATGATGGTTATTTGTGGATATCGACTCAACGCGGACTTAATAAATTTTCTTTGAAAGAACGACAGGCTGTTGAAACTTATGTGCAATATAAACGGGTAGATCTGATTGCAGTTGATAAAAAAGGGAATAGTTGGATGATTAATAAAGATAATTATATCTTATTTTATGATTCATCAATAAAGAAAATGTGGGAGATACCTGCCGAGGGGATTCGGTTGAGTGAAATAAGGTCAATGTTTGCTGATAAATCGGGTAGAATCTGTCTTATATTGAAAGATGCCCGTTTGCAATATCTTACATTGACCTGTAAAGTTACGAGAAAAGATATCCCTTATGCCTTGTCTATATCGGAGGTAAATTTTCATAATGAAGAAATAATACAGGTCTTTTATGAGGATGAACAGGTCTATTTTATTGATAAATACCATAACCTGTTTGTCTATGACAGCTTTAAGCAAATGAAAATTTTGCTGCGGAACATATCTGATATGGTTAGTCAATATGGATTAGTTTCGTCTCTACGGCTTTTTCAGAATGAAGTCTATCTTGCTTTTATGCATAGTGGGTTGTTAAAGTTTGATGCGTCTACTCATGACAAGAAGCCGGAATTAATAAATATGACAGTGGGTATTTTCGGATTGATGAAAGATCGTTTTCAAGAGGCGATGTGGGTTGGTACCGATGGTTTGGGAGTGGAATTATATTGTAGTGAAAAGAATAATTTTGGTAATATATTGTTGAGTAATTTGCCGTTTGTTGCAAAACGCCCGGTCCGTGCCTTCTATACGGATGAAGAGAATACACTTTGGATTGGAACCAAAGGAGATGGAATTATTCGAATTAAAGATTATGCTTTATTTAAGAACAGCAAAATTCCTGTTGAGAATATACAGCACTTTGTCGATATGCACGAAAATCCAGTATATTCTTTCGTAAGAAGTCGTTTCAATAAAAATGATTTGTGGATCGGTACTGATGGAAATCTCTCTTATTATTCTTATAAAGAAAAAAAAATGTATCCAGTGAAGGATCATTCAAATCTGGTTCCGGCTGTTGCAAATGTTCATAGTTTCTGTGAAGTGAACGATTCTACGTTATGGTTGTCTTCCAGAGGGCTTTATAAAGTTACTATTGATAAAAGTAAACATCCTTATGAAATTAAAAGAAAAGAATGTTATCCTTTTCTGAGAGATAATGTTTGGGTTAATGATGAATTTTATTCAATGATTTATAATGGAGACTCTATTTTATTCTTAGGAAGTAGGGGGGGATATGGAGTGAACCGTTTTAATATTAACGATTCCACGAGTTCTTCTATTTTGATGAATATGGCAATTGGAGATGTTATTAGTTTGTACATTGACGAAGATTCTACGTTGTACGTGGGTACCAGTTCTGGATTGATACAAGTTTTGGGAGGTGAAGATAAAACGAAAGATAAAATAAAGCAGTTTACTCGTGAGGATGGTATCTTGAATGATATGATTCATGGAATTCTGGAAGATAATTTTGGTATTATTTGGCTCAGTACTAGTAAAGGATTGGTCAAATATAATCCTCAGAATGGTGCATTTTTTAATGTGAGGTCATTACACATTGGTGTTTCTGAATTTTCGGATGATGCTTATTGGAAATGTCCATTAACTGGACGCCTGTTTTTTGGTGGTGTAAACGGACTTGTATGGATCGAGCCGGAGATTGAACAAACAATTACTACCTATGAACCAGATTTATTATTTACAGAGTTAGATTGTTCTGGAGATAAGCAGACATTATATGAATATAATGAAAATACAGATAAGGTATTAAAGTTGAGATCTGATCAAAATACGTTTCAACTGACATTTGCAACTTTGGATTATATAAATGGTGATAATTATGATTATTTCTATTTACTTGATAATTATGATAATCAGTGGGTTTCATTGAAAAAGGAGAATAAGATTCGCTTTACTAATCTCCCTCCGGGTGATTACACTTTGAAAGTTAAATATAGAAATGATGTTGTTTCTGCTGATGATAAGGTGTATTCTCTTCGGGTTACCGTATTACCGCCTTGGTATCTTTCTCCATTGGCTTATTTGATTTACAGTTTTTTGTTTGTTGTATCTCTTGTTTTAGTCATTCTATATGTACGAAGAAAATTTGTACAAAAACAACAGGCACTGGCGCGAAGAATCAAAGAGGAACAAAAGGAAAAAATGTATGAGTCAAAATTGAATTTTTTTGCCAATGTAACTCATGAATTGTATACTCCTTTAACGTTGATAAATGGGGCGGTGGATCAAATACGAAAAGGAGAAATAAATCAGAATACGCGAAAATATCTGAGTGTTCTGCATAATAATGTACTTAGTTTGAATGAGTTGATACAAGAAATATTGGATGTAAGAAAAATTGAAGAGGCTGATATTAATCTTAGTGTCTTAAAGAATATTTGTTTATCTGAGATTTTTGATAAATTATTAACTTCTTTTTCTGTATTGGCTGGTCAAAATAGTATTGAATTTATTACTTCTGTACCCGATAATTTATATTGGAACACAGATAGTAAAGGATTTAGAAAGATAATTTCTAATTTACTGTCTAATGCATTGAAATACACTCCGGTTGGTGGGTATGTTAAATTAACGGTCACTGTTGAAAATAATATTCTGAAAATTGTGGTTCGCAATTCAGGAAAAGGCATAGAACCCAGCAAACTGTCTTCTATTTTTGATCGGAATTGTATTTTGGAGGAGACCGATGTAAATGCTAATAATCAAATGACAGCCAGAAATGGGCTGGGATTATATATTTGTTACAGTATTGTGAAAATGCTGAAAGGAGAGATAACGGTAAATAGTGTGGTCAACGAGTTTACAGAGTTTGTTATTACTTTGCCTAACCAGGTTCAAAATGAGATACCGAATACCAATGAACAGCCGATTGTGAAGGTATCAGTTAATTTGGTTGAGGAGGATAATACGGAGAAAGTATCAAAAATAGATATTAATAGTGTTGTGGAAGCTTCGGTTCCACATGTTTTAATTGTTGATGATAATAAAGATATTGTAGAATTAGTAGCAGATTTATTGTCTCCATATTGTCAAACATTGAAAGCCTTTAGTGTAAAAGAGGCTTTGGGGCTTTTGAAGAAGCAAACTCCATCTCTTGTAATTACAGATATAATGATGCCTGAAATTGACGGATTCTCTTTTATCCGGATGTTGCGTGAAGATAAATACTGTAAACGTCTTCCAATAATTGCTCTTTCTGCTAAAACAGATAATTTGGATCAGGTAAAAGGATATGAGTTGGGTGTTGATGCCTATATAACTAAACCTTTCTCATCCGATGTCTTGATTTCTGTAGTATGTCGTTTTCTGACCAATAAAGTGGAAATGAAAAATTATTATGATTCTGTAGATAGTTCTTTTGAATATATACATGGAAAACTTTTACATCAAAAAGATAAGAAGTTTATTGAAGATGTATTAGATATTATAAAGGAGAATATATCTAATTCGGAACTTGGTCCGGAATTAATTGCAAATCAGATGAAGACTTCGACTCGGAATTTATATCGTCAAATGAAAAAGATCATAGAAATTTCCCCTACAGAGCTGGTTAAAGATTATAAACTTTCTTATGCTGCGAAGTTACTTATTACTACAAATTTATCAGTGAAAGAGATTATTTATAAGATAGGTATTACTAACAAATCTTACTTTTATAACGAATTCTTTAAAAAATATCAACTTTCTCCGAAACAATATAAAGGGATGAAGGCAGAAAGTGAAGAATAATTTTTCATTATATCTAATGTTGACAGTGTTGAGATTTTGGCTAATTTTCTTCAATAATTGAGTAGAAATTAAATTTATTAGTATATGCAGTTGTATGTCGAATATTTAGGTAGAGTTTTTCCATTTCTATTTGATAAAACATCCGGGTGTGATATGTACTGGATTTAGTGGTTCTTCTTCAACTAAATTAAAGAAGAACCGAATAAGTTTACACTTCTGTTTGTTAGTCCTATTGTAGTTGTCCTATTTGGAGGATATCCAAATATAGTACTAATTATTCTATTTATTCCAATGTTATAGAACTGATTTTTGTTATATTCTCATTTGTCAAGAAATATCCTCGGTCGGGGCCGTACGGCAAAGGGCGGGACCACCCGTCCCGATGAGCACAACCTGAGTCGGGGTACTTTCATACCTTCTCCTCCTTTATAATTTCCATTGGCGTGCGCATTTTCAAAGCTTGGTGTGGTTGGATATTATTATATGTGTGCACAGCCTGTTTAATGCGTTCTTCCACCTGATTAAAATCTCCTTCCCGCAGTCAAAGAGCCATCCGTTCTTAATAGTATTATTCACCCGTTCGGTCAATGCATTATGCAGAGGATCACCACACTGTGTCATGCTTATGTTTATACGTTGTGCTTTTAACGTATCAACATATTGGTTTGAACAGTATTGAACTTCAGGTCTGAATGATATAATCAACCCACTGATATTTATTCCGTTCTCTCTGTAAAATAGAAAAGCTGACTCCAAAGCTTTCATCGGGCCTTCCATTGTCAATGAAGGACAGAACGAATAACCTACTATTATACTTCCGCTTGTGCTTGCAACAAACTTAGGTGTCGTGTTTAGCAAATTAGGATATATATAATTCCCATAATAATTATGATTGGAGTTCGTCGTTTTGGGACGCACGCGTCTCTTCCGTTGGACCAGACCATTAGAGCGGAATATCTCATAGCACTGGTCACGTCCTATCACCATTTTTTCCTTAAAGTAACGAACACAGCATGCATATAGCTCACACATACCCGCTTGGGGCATTAAAGTTCTTAATTCTTTGCAATACAGAACAATGCTTGTCTTCAAAACATTAGCTTCACACTGTCTGTCCACATGTTTATAGTAACCTTGTCTGGTTATGCCGAAGTAACCACAGAGTCTGTTCAGATCACCGTATTTACGGTTGACCGAGCCCCTCTGTGACAAGGTGTCGATTACTTGGCATCTGAGTTTTTTCGCACGGGTATATGATAGGTCTGCTCTGTCAGATCAATAAGCACCTCGCAGGCTTCATGAAGCATCTTTGTCGTATCCAAATCCCGTTGAAGTTGACGGTTAGACTTGTGTAACGCTTCATTTTCCGCAGGAAGCTGAGCGATAAGGGCGGCTGAGTCTTCGTCTATCAGCTGTGGATCAATGATGGATTTTTGCATCTTAGGGTCTTCTATCTCGTACATTTTCATCCAACGGGACAATGTACCTAAACTTAATCCATTACATCGTTCAAATGTTTTGCGACGGTCGGAACTGGAAAGATACTCGCGAATATAAGACTTACTTTCCAATTCTGTAAACTTTCTGTGAGGTTTTCTTTTAATTAACATACTTTTTTTGATTTATAAAGTGTCAACTTATTCAGTACACTTATAGTTTTTGTGCAGTGATAATATACTTAATATGTATGGAAAAGTGTTGTTCTTTGTATGGTATAAATGTAGCTTACTATCGTATTCTAAATTGTTTGAATACAAAACAATGCTTGTAACAAGATTGGTAAGAAGCTATTTGTTCAGATATATCCCATTGCCTTTTGTGTCCCTTTATTTTTTTATTTTCTATCTATATACTGATGGCTTTTGAATATTGTTGTTGCTTTCGATGTAGAAATAACCATCTCCTTATCTATTTCTTTCAGAAGTTACTAAAGTTTTATATAATATAGATGATTGGGTACATGGTGTGAAGAATGTAACAGAAGTACTGGGGACGTGAATGAACTAAAAAGGGACATAAATGTACACTTGTTTATTAATAGTTTTTTCGTATATTGTTTATTTGTTTGCACTTCGATAACTTTGCAATAAAATATTAATCGTTATTTTAAAATTTAATTATTATGAAAACAAAGTTACTATGTGCAAAGACAGCAATGTTTGCTCTGGCTTGTTTTTCTTCTATTGGTGTTTGGGGCCAAATTAAGATTACAGATGAAAATGGTTTAAAGGCTATTGCTGAGAATTTGAATGGTGATTATGTTCTTGAGAACAATATTACTTTATCAAAAGAATGGGAACCTATTGGAACAAACGATTCTCCATTTACGGGTACGATTGATGGTAAGGGGTTTACAATTTATGGATTAAAGATCAATCGTCCGGAACAAAATTCAGTTGGTTTTATTGGTACTGCTAAAATAGAGGATGTATCTTCTACAAAGGTAACAGTGAAAAATTTGCGTTTAGTAGGTGTGGAAATTTTTGGGCATCAAGATGTAGGTGCTGTTATTGGTAATTCATATGGTGCTAAAGTGAGTGAATGCTATACATCTGGGCTTGTTTATGGTTGGGATCACACTGGTGGTATTATTGGGGGGACTAAAAAGGTTGATGATGACGATAATATTATGACACAGGTTTCGAATTGTTATTCCAATGCAGCTGTGGTTAGTTCCAGTTATCAAGCGGGTGGTATTATCGGTGCAAGTATAAATTCAGTAGTCGATCGTTGTTATTTTAGTGGTGTTGCTGTGTGTCCCGAAGGACGTTCTGGAGGTATTGTAGCTCTTAATGACGGTAATAGTTTGACTATTACTAATTGTGTAACATTATCTTCTTATATAAAGGCTGGTAGTGGAGATGCTGGTGGTGCAAATGCTATTTTAGGTGCGGATAATCCCGCGGAAGACAGTAATGCTGTTAGTACAATCAGTAATAGTTATTCATGGAGCGGTTTGAAATTGTATGAAAATAATGTAGAAATAGCACGTTCTAACAATGCAAATGATTCTTATGATGGAGGATATCTTGATTTGGATGAATTGAAAACTGCACAATTTTGGCTTGGTGACGTTAACTTTGATGCTGGTATATGGACAATGGTAGAAAATACATATCCATCATTATCTAATGTTCAGGTTCCATTAGAGAATTATATCTACATACCTTCTTTCCCGGAGAGATGTTTGCCTGGTAAAACTTTTAATGCAGAAGCCATACCAGCTTCTGGTAGAACTATTACTTATACCAGCTCTAATCCCGAAATTGCCACAATCGATAGTAAGGGTAAAGTTTCTTTCTTGAAAGATGGTAAAACTACTTTGACTTTTGTAGACCAGGGTGATAATTATGTAAAAGGTTGCACAAAAACTTATGAGTTAGAGGTGAAAGGTGTTGCTTACACCATTATGGATGAGGAAGACTTGAGATGTGTTAAGTATGATTTGGCAGGTGATTTTAAGTTAGGTGCTGATATTTATTTGACAAAAGATTGGGAATTGATGGATGTTTTTACCGGTACATTAGATGGCCAGGGATATACAATCCATAATTTACGTTATATAAACGAAGAACAGGGGCGTGTAGGTCTGTTTGGTGAGGCAACGGGAGCTACTATAAAAAGAGTAGGTATTGCAGGTGCTTATCTTAATGGTAATGAAGATGTAGGTGCTATTGTTGGTTATGCAAATGGCTGTAATATCTCAGAATGTTTTGTAGATCAGGCTTCCTATATTGCAGGTCGTGACCATATTGGTTCAATTGTAGGTAAGGTAGAGAAAATGGAGGTAGAAGAAGAAGGTTCTGCTGAAAAAGTAATAACCGGAACTACGGTAAGTGACTGTTACTCTATGGCTAAAGTTTATTCGAGAGAATATCAGGCTGGTGGCGTTGTAGGAGTTGTGAATTACGGTACGGTAGAAAGATGTTATTTCTCAGGAAATATTCGGGCAACGAAAGGACGTGCCGGTGGTATTTTCTCTTTGGTTGATGCGGATGGTAAAGTATTTGTAGAGAATAATGTTTGTCTTGCCAGTGGTATTTATTGTAGTGAAGCTACATATTGTATTGGTGAGAACGGTCGTACATCAACTGCTACATTAACCAATAATTATGTTGATCACTATGCTTCTTATAAAGGAACGGATTTGTCATCTTCTGCTCCTTCCGATGTTTATGATAACGCTAGTAATAATGGTGAAAAATTAGAATCTGACGAAGTACTTTCTTCTGAATGGTACAAGGAGACGTTAGGCTGGGACTTTGATAATATATGGACCTTTATTGAAGGTGGTGAAGGTAATATGTATCCGATATTGAAATGTCAACAGTCCAAAGTTTTGACTCCTGTTATTTATGGTATACCTGAGCCGGCATTTTTAATTCAATTGGCTGACGGGAGTTCTTCTGAAAGTTTGAATTTAGAGAGAATTAAATCTACGTGTGGGCAGAAGTTGATTTTTAAAATTACAAAAGGTGAGGAATATATTTATATTGACGGTACTATCGTAGATTTTAGTGGTGCGAAAGAGGTTGACGGTGAAACGGTAGCTACTATATCTATAGCTCCAGAGGTTGAAATTACGGGTTTGAAACCGTTTGAAACTACTGCTTTTGATATTAATATGGTTGGGCAATCTCATGTTTTTCCTATTAACAATGTTGCAGATTTACTTGATGTCAACAATAAGTTGTTCGCAAGTTTTTGTTTGATGAATGATATTGATATGACAGGAGTTGAATTCGAAGGTTTCGGTTCTTTAGAATCGCCTTTCACCGGTAGCTTTGACGGTAATGGACATACTATTAAAAATCCGGTGGTTATTACCAATGATGATAATACTAAAGGATTCTTTAATGCAACTAAGGGGGCTAAAATAAAGAATTTGGGGATTTCTAATTTCTCTTTCAGTGGTTCTCAAGCCAATGGTAATAAGAGTACGGATTTAGGTGGTTTTGCCGGTTCTGCTAAAGAAACAACTTTTGATCAGTGTTATTTGACTGGTAAAGTTGTGGGGCGTGACCATGTCGGTGGGTTTGTTGGTGGTAATTGTAGTAATGTTACTATTACTAATTCATTTGTAAATGCAGAAGTTTTTGCTTATAGCCAAGCCGGAGGTTTCTTTGGTGTTGCTGCAGGTAATGTAACAATGAAAAATTGTTATTTTGCCGGTAGTGTGAAATTGAATCCTTCTCACAGTTATGGCTGGGTTGGTGGATTTGTCGGTTTGGTTGACGCCGATTGTACAGTTACAATTGAAGATTGTGTTTCAATTGGTAATCTGCAGGGAAGTGTTGCATCAGGCTCATTTATTGGCGCCAATGGAGGCGATCAGAAGAATAACCCGCGTGGTATAATAAACTTTACAGGAAATGTATTTAATTTTGATGCTGAAAGATTCTTGATGGATGGTAAAATATCTGAGAACGATTGGGAAAGTCAAGGTTATGTTACTAAAGAAGGTGGTGTGGTAGAAAGTCCGATAGAGCATTACGCTACTCCTGTGGAGGATAATGAATTCTTGACACAAATTCCTTATAATGATGCAAAATTCGATTTTGAAAATATCTGGACGATTGACGAAGAAGTAAGTTATCCTACATTAAAGAATGTAGCATATATTCCTGCTCCCCCCGTTGGTATTGAACAAGTTGTCGATCAGAATGAGAATATATATATTGTGTATACTTCAGATAATGCTATTTTTGTTTCTGGTATGAAAAATACTGCTAAGATAGCTCTATATAATATTAACGGACAATTAGTTTCCAATGTTATTACTTCAGGAGAAAATATAGAACTCCCAATCATGGGAAAAGGATTCTATATTGTTCGTATTGTGGAAGATGAAATGACTACGACTGTAAAAGTTGTTGTTAAATAATGAACTGGTAATTTTTATATTGCAAGAAGTATGGCGGCAGAAGAATACTGCCGCCATAAACTTTCGCATTTTAAAAAAACTTTGTTGACTAAAGTTGAAAAACATGATACTCCTCTTTTGTATAGATTGTTAGTACTTCTCAGTTTTCAATAATAAGATAAATTGATCTCATTTAGGAAAAATAAACTTCAAATAGATTTAGTAAAAAACTTATGAATTCAAATGGATTTATTGCATTAGGAAGAGGAATTATGTGCCTTTTCTTATTAACTGTCTCACTGATGGTGCAGGCGGCAAATCCTGTAAAAGTAACCGGGCGTGTGACGGATACAACAGGTGAACTAATGATTGGCGTAACCATTCAGGAAAAGGGTACCTCTAATGGAACTATCACAGATATGAATGGTACATATAATCTTACACTAACAACAAAAGATCCGATATTGGTGGTCAGTTATATTGGTTATCAAACTCAGGAAAAGAAAGTAAATGGAACGGTACTCGATATTACTTTGCAAGATGATGTAACAACGTTGGACGAGGTGCAAGTTGTTGGCTACGGTACCATGCGTAAAGTCTCAGTTGTAGGTGCTCAATCGACTTTAAAAATGGAACATATTAAGGCACCAGTAGCAAATATGAGTTCTATTTTAGCCGGTCGTATTTCTGGTTTGGTTGCTGTACAACGTACGGGTGTTCCTGGTCAGGATGATTCCGATATTTGGATTCGTGGTATCTCTTCCATGACGAATACAAATAAAGGGCCATTGATATTAGTGGATGGCATTGAACGTGATTTCAAACAGTTGGATCCGGAAGATATTGAATCGGTTACAGTTTTGAAAGATGCGGCTTCTACAGCTGTTTATGGAGTACGTGGTGGTAATGGTGTTATTCTTATTACGACTAAACCAGGAATAGTAAGTGAGCCTAAATTTTCAGTTGATTATTATGAAGGTTTTACTCGTTTGACACGCATTCCGGATTTGGTAGACGGTTATGAATATATGGATGCAGTAAATGAAGCCTATAATAATACATATGGTGCTCCTTATTATTCACAACAGTATATTGAAAATACTAAAATGGCAAATGGTTTGATTCCTAATACAAGCAATGATCGTACTGTTAATAAATATCTTTATCCGAATGTCGATTGGATGAAAGAACTTTATAAGAATTTCGGACGTAATCGTCGTGCAAACTTGAATGTTCGTGGTGGAGCTCCTAATGCTTCTTATTATATTTCACTTTCTTATTATGATGAATCCGGTTTGACAAAAACGGATCCTAAACAGCCATACAGTACAGAAATTTCTTATAACCGTTACAACTTTTTAACTAATATCAATTTAAAAGCTACTAAAAAAACAACAATGGATGTTGGTGTGAATGGTTGGTTTTCAAGTGGGAATTATCCTGCCGTTGATTTAAATGATATTTTCTCGAAAGCGATGATGATTAATCCGGTAATTTATCCGGTAGAGTATCCAGATGGGAGTAATCCAGGTTTTAGTCAGTATCAACGTGAATTTGATAGTCCCTATGTGACATTAACCCGCAGAGGTTACAAAACAGAATATAAGACACAGATTAATTCTAATCTGAAAGTAACACAGGATCTTGATTTCTGGGATTGGAGTAAGGGGTTTACGGCTCACGCACTGATTGCATTCGACGTTCGGGCGAATCAGCAATTAAATTATAAGGTTGATGACAGTACCTGGAAGCCAGCTGGAAGAAAAAATGGTGATGTTTGGGTAGATGACGGTAATCTCTTTGATGAAGCAGGTAATTTAATTTTGCAAGAAGAGTATAAAGGTAATTCAACTGTTAATTTTGAAAGAGACAAACAAGTTTATCGTACATTTTATGCAGAGGCCGCTTTAAATTATAAGAGATTATTTGGCGGTGTACATAATGTAAGCGGACTTTTGTTATTTAATATGCGGGACTATCGCGATGCAAATGGAGATAATTTGATAAATTCATTACCTTATAAACAAATGAGTCTTTCTTCCCGTGTCACTTATTCATATAATGATCGCTATTTTATAGAGGGTAACGTTGGATATACCGGTTCTGAAAACTTCTCTCCTGGACATCGTTTTGGAGTTTTCCCTGCTATGGCTGTTGGTTGGGTACCTTCAAATGAGAAATTCTGGGCATCTGTTGCTCCGTATATTTCTTTCTTGAAATTTCGTTATTCACATGGATTGGTCGGTAGTGATAGTTTAGGCGATACCCGTTTTGGTTTTGAAACTGAAATAACAAGTAAAAATGGATATAGTAATTCTTGGGCACAAGGTGGTATTGGCATTAATAAATATGGTTACCAAGCTCGTTGGTGTACTATTTTGAAACAGGATTTAGGTATTGAAATCAACTTCTTGAATAATGACTTAGCTTTTGTTTTTGATCTGTTTAAAGAGCACCGTGATAAGATTTTTGTATCGCGTAATAATTTGCCGCTCTATGCCGGTTTTGCCGTAAGTGCTTCCGGTAATGTTGGTATAGTGGAGAATAAAGGATTTGAAGCTTCATTTGAATATAATCATCAATTTGGTAAAGACTGGACGGTTTCTCTTCGTGGAAACTTTACAATGAATGAAGATGAAATTATTGAAAATGCAGAGCCTGCTCCAGCTTATCCATGGTTGGAGAAAAGAGGTACTAATGTACTTGCGAGATTTGGATATATAGCTGAAGGATTGTATGAAAGCGAGGAAGAAATTAAGGAAAGAAACATCACCCAATTTGGAGAAACTTATCCGGGCCAATTGGTTAAACCAGGTGACATTAAGTATAAGGACTTGAATGGTGACGGTCATATTGATGAATATGATATGTGCAAAATTGGCCGTGGAGATGTTCCTAAATATTATTATGGATTTGGTGGTGATTTTCGTTATAAAAATATTGGTGTTGGTATTTTATTTCAGGGAACTGCCGGAGCTGATCGGGTAATGGAAGGGTCTGGTATACGTCCATTTACCAGTTCTACCGGAGGTGGAACCTTGTATGCTAATATCACCGATCGTTGGAGTAAAGACGATCCTTCTAATGACAATGTATTTTATCCACGATTGGCATGGTCTTCTGCTGATCCTTCAAATATAAATAACTTTCAGACAAGTACATGGTGGCAGAAAGATATGAGTTTCTTACGCTTAAAACAATTTACCGTTTCTTATTATTTTCCTAAAGCGTGGACAAAGAAAAGTTTCTTAAGTGGTGGTCGGTTCTATATTATGGGATCTAATGTGCTTACTTTCAGTAAATTTAAGTTGTGGGATCCTGAGTTGAATACGAATAATGGTATTTCTTATCCTAATGTTTCTTCGTATACGATAGGTGTAGCTATTAACCTTTAAGAGAAATGTATATTTTAATTATTTTTTTATTTAGATTATGAAGAAAATTGTAAAAAGTATATTTATGGCTGCGCTGTCAATGATGGTATGCACATCTTGTGAAAGCTATTTTGACAGTGTTCCTTCCAATGTGGTTTCTTTGGATGCTGTTTTTTCGAATCGAGGACTGGCATTACAGTGGCTTTCCAACACATACTCTTATTTGCCGGATGAAACTAGTCAGAATTATACGGGCGGTGATGACGAAACAAAAGGAATTTGGACACCTGCTTGCTTGGAAGCAAAGTTACCATGGGATCAATGTAATTCTAATCATATTAATTTAGGTACTTTATACCCTTCTACCGGCTATGTGGAGAATATGTGGAAATCTTATTATAAAGGTATTCAAAAAGCAAATATTTATATGGCCAATATTGATCGTTGTACGGCAATGGAAGAATACGAACGCTTGTGGTCTAAAGCTGAGGCACGTGCTTTACGTAGCATTTATTACTATAATTTGTTTAAGCTATATGGTCCGTTTGTCATTATTGGAGATGAAGTATTTGATGTTGAAGGAGATGTGGAGGCGATGATGCGTGAACGTAGTTCGGTAGATGAATGTGTAGATTATATGGTAGGTGAGTTCGACGCAATTCTATCTGAAGGTAGGTTAAAGTCCCACTTTGGGGAAGATGGGGCTATGAATCCGCAATTTGCTGGTAATATTACCAAAGAAGCGGTAGAAGCAATCCGTTCGGAGCTTTTATTGTATGCCGCCAGTCCATTGTTTAATGGCGATTCTTACTATAAGAATTTGACAAATGTTGATGGAAAGCATCTTTTTCCACAAACTTATAGTAGAGAAAAATGGGAAAAAGCTAAGACCGCTGCTGAGAATTTTATGAAAAACAATCCAGGTTTTCAATTATTGTATTTGGACAAAAAAGGGGCGGCGACGTCAGACGTAGCTTCTTCATGTCCATATACATCTGTAACTCAAGCTTCATTGGGGCGGACGGAGAATACGGAAATGATTTTTTTTAGGACAGGAGGCGAGTGGAACATTTATTATACAATGACCCCTAAGCACAGTGGAATAACGAATGCTCAATCTGGCGGTGGAGCTTTGGCTGCACCTTTGCAGATGATAGATTTGTTTTTTACGGAAAACGGGCTCAGTATAGAAAAAGATCCTGAGTATTTTACTTACACAGATGATGATTTAACGGCAGCGGGTGCTGCTGCTAAAATGACGAGTCAGACAGTTCATCAGAATCCGTTTTCTAAGGTTGTTTATTTCAGACCGGATTCAAAACATAAAATCATGAAGCAGTTCTATAATCGTGAACCTCGTTTTTATGCTGCATTTACATTCCAGAATCGTAGATGGGATTTAGATGATAAGCTGGTTTATTATACGGATTTCTCTTTAAATGGAAACTCCGGACAGGCGAAGAATGGACATGATTATCCAAGGTCTGGTGTATTGGTACGTAAAAAAAGGACAAATGTTTCAGGAGTGAATTATTATGTTTATATCCGTCTTTCTGAGATTTATTTGAATTATGCCGAAGCGTGTTGTGAATTGGATGATATAGGTACGGCTATAAACTATGTGAATAAGATTCGTTTGAGAGCCGGTATCCCGGAATATAAAGGTTTGTTGGCTGAAGACTTAACTCCGACAGATAAACGTGGGTTTGAACGAATTACCTTGGATTCATATGATAAGGAATTTGTGAAAAAAGTGATTTATCGTGAACGTCTTCTTGAGTTGTCCTATGAAAATCATCATTATTTTGACGTACGTCGTTGGGGGGTAGCCGATATGGCAACCGGTGATGGCTGGATTTATCCGTCATGGCATAATGGTGGTGAAGGAGGTGACATGGTCGGATTTGATGTTACTGTAGATATGGCCTCAGACGATGCAAAAGATCCATTACTTTTCTATAAACGTAAGGTTTGGGAAACACGTGTTTATTCAAAACGTATGAGCCTCTTTCCTATTCCTCAAACGGAGATTAATAGAAATGCTCGGATTGTACAGAATACCGGATGGGAAACTGAAGTGTAATCGAATGTTCTTTCAATTAAGTATTGTGTTGGATTCTTTTATCTAAAATATTGATCGTTTAGTTTTTCACTTGGAGAGTGTGTTGTAAAATCAATTTGTTTCTTGTGGCTTGATAGCACATGGTGCTGGATTTACAGCACATTCTCTTCTTGTTTTAAAATACATAGTTTAAGTTAAGAAATGAAGAAGAGGTATATTGTAATTATATTGTTTTTGGGTATTTTTTATTCAGTGTCGGCAGCTTTGAGAAAGCAGCCGGTGGAGTACGTCAACCCTTTAGTAGGTACTGATTCCAAATTTGAATTGTCAAATGGAAATACCTATCCGGCTATTGCTATGCCTTGGGGGATGAATTTTTGGACTCCTCAAACAGGAAGGATGGGAGAAGGATGGACGTATACGTATTCGTCCGACAAAATTCGTGGATTTAAGCAGACACACCAACCGAGCCCATGGATTAATGATTATGGACAATTTTCTTTGATGCCGATTACTGGGAAGCCTGTTTTTGATCAAGATGCAAGGGCAAGCTGGTTCAATCATAAATCAGAGATTTCCAAACCTTATTACTACCGTGCATATTTGTCCGATTATGATGTTGTGACCGAAATTGTACCGACAGAACGAGCTGCCATGTTCCGGTTTACTTTCCCTGAGAGTGAAAGCTCATATGTTGTGATCGATGCGTTTGATAATGGATCGTATGTAAAAGTAATACCGGCAGAGAATAAGATCATCGGATATACAACGAGAAATAGCGGTGGTGTTCCTGATAACTTTAGGAATTATTTTGTTATCGTTTTTGACAAGCCTTTTTCTTATAAGGCGGTAGTGGGAGGTAATGAGATTCGTAAAAATGAATTAGAGGTAAAAGAAAACCATGCCGGTGCGATTATTGGATTTGCCACAAAAAATGGAGAAACGGTAAAGGTACGTGTGGCTTCCTCATTTATTAGTTTTGATCAAGCCGAATTAAATCTGCAAGAGTTAGGAAACCTTTCATTCGAGCAGTTGCAAGCAAAAGGGAAGAAACGCTGGAATGAGGTATTAAGTAAAGTAGAAATAGAATCAGATAATGAAGATCGTTTATGTACATTCTATTCATGTTTGTACCGTTCAGTGTTGTTTCCTCGCATGTTTCATGAAATTGACGCAAAAGGGAATGTAGTGCACTATAGTCCGCATAATGGAAAAATTCTTCCTGGGTATATGTTTACTGATACTGGTTTTTGGGATACATTTCGTTGTTTACTTCCATTTATCAATCTTGTTTATCCTTCTGTAGGAGCACAAATGCAGGAAGGTTTTCTAAATTCTTATTTGGAAAGCGGTTTTTTCCCCGAATGGGCCAGTCCGGGACATCGGGATTGTATGGTCGGCAATAATTCTGCATCAGTAGTAGCAGATGCCTGTATGAAAAATATAATAAAGAAAGAACCGGAAAAAATGTATGAAGGTTTATTGTATGGAGCTAACCATTCACATCCATCGGTAAAATCCTCAGGACGTTTAGGGTATAAGGAATACAATGAATTGGGGTATGTTCCTTACCATATCAATCAGAGTGCTGCCCGTACATTGGAATATGCTTATAATGACTGGTGTATTTATCAGATGGGGAAAAAATTGAATCGCCCTTCGGAGGAGTTGGAAGTATATAAAAAACGCAGCTTAAATTACAAGAATTTGTTTAATAAACCTTTTAATTTAATGAGTGGTCGTGAGGCTAATGGTCATTTTCAGCCCAATTTTGAGCCGGTGAAGTGGTGGGATGCTTTTACAGAAGGTAATAGTTGGCATTATTCATGGTCTGTATTTCATGATGTTCAAGGACTAATTGATTTGATGGGAGGAGAGAAGGCATTTGTGAATATGCTTGATTCCGTATTTATTATGCCACCTACATTCGGTGCTAATTCAGATACACGTGGAAGTCTTGTACATGAGATGCGCGAAATGCAAGTGATTGATATGGGACAATACGCACATGGTAATCAACCTATTCAGCACATGATTTATTTATATAATTATGCTGGCGAGCCGTGGAAAACTCAATATTGGATCAGAGAGGTACTGACTCGTTTGTATACACCGGCTCCTGATGGATATTGCGGTGATGAAGACAATGGTCAGACATCGGCATGGTATGTTTTTTCTGCTTTAGGGTTCTATTCTGTTTGTCCGGGATCGGATCAATATGTTTTAGGTGCACCTTTGTTTAAAAAGGCGGTTATCCATTTGGAGAATGGAAAGAAAATTCAAATTTCTGCTCCGGAGAATAGTGATAAAAGTCGTTTTGTACAAGAAGTCAAATATAATGGTAAAAATTACAGTAAAAATTTCTTGGTTCATTCTTCGCTGCTCAATGGTGCCGACATCCAGTTTCGTATGGGGGATAAACCTAATAAAAAACGTGGGATCAATAAAGCCGATTATCCCTATTCACTGTCAAATGAAAAATAATTAATGTTATGAAGAAGATTCTATTATCAGCTTCTTTTCTTCTGATCACAGGATATATGTTCGCCACGGATTTAATTTCCGGGCAAACATATAGGCTTTCTTTGGGAGAAAAAGTCTTATCTGTAAAAGATGGTTCTCTGGCCAATAATTCGGATGTAGTCAGTTGGACGGAAACGAATGTGAATGCTCAGCGATGGGTACTTGTGTCCGGAGAAGGGAAAGGTTATCAATGGATGAATGCATATACTGGTCAATACCTTGCTTGTAGAGGAAATGTTATTTCCGGAGCGCAGATTTGTCAAATGATTTCTGGGGAGTCGGCTGCTACTTGGGAGATTGTGCCAGTTAAAAATCAGGCTGATTTATATTATATAACTCAGTCTGGGCTTTTTTTGGAAGTTGCTGATGTGGATTCAGATGGAGAAAGTGTGCGATTGAGTACCAAGAAAAGTGGGACATTGGCTGAACGTCAGATGTGGAAACTTGAAGTGGTAGAAGCACAGCCGAATTATTTGACAGAAGCAACCCGGGATGCAATGATGGAAGGATGGAAAAAAAACTACTATAATGACAGTCAGGGGCGCTTGGGTGAAGGTGGTTTTTGGGGAGATGCCGAGATGTTTGAGGTGGTTTTGGACGCTTATGAAGTTACAGGAGATATTCAATATAAAACAATGTTCGATAAGCTACATGCTGATTTTATTGCGCGTCAGGGGAATAATTGGGAGTCCAACGACTTTAATGATGATATTGCCTGGATTGTTATAGCCAGTGTACGAGGATATTTAATGACCGGGAAACAAAGTTATTTAGATGTGGCAAAATCTAATTTTGATATGATGTACGAACGGGCAGCCGTACTTCCGCATGATATGCTTATTTGGAATGCAAGTGAGAATCCTTATGGAACCAACTCTTGCATAAACGGTCCGGCTGGAGTTGCTGCTTGTTATTTGGCAATAGCTACAGGAGATGAGAGCTATTATGAAAAGGCACGGAAAACATATGCTGCACAACGTGAATATTTATATAAACCCTCTACAGGACAGGTGTATGATAGTTTTACTTGGCAGAAAGGAGTACCTTCAAATTATAATACTTGGGCATCAACGTATAATCAAGGTACTTTTTTAGGGACTGCCGTTATGCTGTATAATCATTATGGAGACGAACAGTATAAAGAGGATGCCCAAATGATAATGAAGTATACCCGTGAACAGATGTGTAATGAATTTGGTGTTATAAAAGTTTGTCAGGGAGTTGTTGATGATCAGGGAAAATTAGTCGGTGATTTACCAGGATTTAAAGGAATTCTTATGCGCTATGTACGTCGTTTCATGGTTGATCTGTATCAACCGGATTGTGCAGAATGGATGGCGATAAATGCTTTTCAGGCATATAACAACCGAAACTCTGACGGAGTATCCTGTACAGCTTGGCTGACAAAGACTGTGGAAGAGTATACGACCTATGTTCCTTTTACCAATTATAATAAAGATCCATTCGGCCCTTCTACAGCTGTTTCTGCTGCTTTCAACTCATATATAGGTGATAAAACAGTTCGCAAAGATGCTTTTAGAGGAATAGAAGCAGAGAATTTTGATTATTTGAAAGGCATTTATACGTTGTCGGTAGATGGTGTCGATTCTCCGGTAATGGGAGGGGATAATATGGCTGCGGCTGCGTATACGGGATATCATAATGTTGATTTCGGACCTTATTATGCCAAGAGCCTTGAATTTAGGGTTTTACCTCAAAGACCGAATAGTAAAATCGAAGTTTATTTGGATAGTCCGGATGGCGAATTGTTGGGTACGGTTACCTTACCTAATGAGCAGGAGTGGCAGACTGTTTCGTTGGAATTGTTGAAGCCTTTGGATGGGATGCGTAATATTTATTTGAAATATACCAGAGGAACGGGTGCAGCTAAATTGCAGCTCGATAATTTCCAATTTAAGCAAGAAGGATATACTTCGCAAGATATTACTGATAATGGAGGTACGCTTACCACCTCCGTAGAAGTTAGTACCAAGTTACCGGGTGTTGGTGCTGTAATTGATAATCAAGTAACTACTGCACTTGTCGGTACAGTTTCCGGAGATGCTTGGATTCAGTATCAGTCGCCTTATCCGGTGGTTCTGAAGGGGTATCTGTTGGTAGCAGCAGAAGGAACACAAGAAGGAGACCCCAAATCTTGGAAATTGCAAGCTTCCGAGGATGGGAAAAGGTGGATTGATGTGGATACTCAAAATAATCAGACGTTTGAGACACGCTATCAGAAAAAACAATATGATACTTCTGTAGTGGAGGCTTATACGTATTTCCGTTTATTTGTTTCAGATAGGCAAGGTAATGGTGATCGTTTTCAATTGGCAGAATGGCAACTGTTTGGTACGGCTTTAGCTGATAATTGTATTACTACAGATGGGGGTATGATTTCTGCACAGTATTCCGATGGCATTGAGAAACTGATTGATAAGGATGTGATTTCTACATATCGGACAAACGCTTCAGATTTCTGGGTCGAATATGAGGCAGAAGCTGCCTATACTCCTTTATTTTATAGTATCACTACTGCAGATACTCCGGAGAGTGACCCTAAGTCATGGATTCTATATGCTTCTAAAGATGGTAACACATGGATCAAAATGGATCAGAGAACCGGACAGTTGTTCCCTTATAGAGGAGCTACTTATACATATTCGTTCACCACCTCTCCTTCTACAATAGATTCTGAATATACTTATTTCAAGCTACATGTCACAGAAAATAATGGGGCATCTGATACCCGTTTAGCTGAATGGCAGTTGACGGGGAGATATGTGTCTCAGACCTTTTATAATGACATTACTGCAAATGGTGGCGAACTGACTTCTTCATTGAATGAGGCCATCAACTCGGAGACATTGAAAAGACTGACGGATAATGATGGGAATACGTTTTATACGTTTGGTGGTGATGTTGCACCGTGGATCGAATATAAATCGTCTATAGAAGTTAAATTGAAAAGTTTTTCAATCGTATCTGCTGATGAACCGGATAAAGATCCCGTCATGATTAAAGTTGAATACAAAAATGAAGGAGATGCTCGGTTCAAGAGAGCATTCAGAGGGGAAGTGGCATTTACGAAAAGGAATGAACGTGTTTATGTCTCTTGTCCTCGTGTGGTTTCCGGGCAATGTTTTCGTTTGACGATTGAGACTGTCTCCGGTGAAGGTAATGAGGCTAAAATAGCCGAATTTGAATTGTATGGTAATGGAATTCTTGCTGACGATTTAACTTCGGTAGCTACGATAACGCCTCAATATGAGAGTGAAAACCCAGAAGAGACAGCTGATAAGTTGATTGATAAAGATGTGGATTCCAAATATTGTGGTCCGTTCTCTTCTCTGTCTGCGTGGATTTGTTGTGAAGTACCAGAGCCTGTAAAAGTGAATATGTATAGTTTGACTTCCGGAAATGATAATGAAGGACGTGATCCGAGAAGTTGGGTTTTAGAAGCTTCAAATGATGGGGTGGACTGGGTGACTATCGATTCTCGTTCGAACCAGTCGTTCAGCGATCGTCAGATTACTCAATACTACACTTGCAACCAAGAAGGACAGTCCTATTCTGATTTTCGTTTGCGAGTGACAGAGAATCATGGAGAGGGTATGCTGCAGTTGTCTGAGTGGCAATTGTTTGTAGATTTGAGCGTGGGCATTGAATCCGAAACAGCTATTGAGGCTTTTGTAGATATTCGCGTAATAAATAATAGATTATATATAGATGTGCCCGAAACCGCACAAGTGCAAGTCTGTGATCTTACCGGAATGTTAATACATGATGAGAAAATACAATCAGGTGTGTCTTATATCCCGATGGCAAATCTGAATGGGGGTATGTACATTGTACGGATACAACTCTCTAACCGGACTATTTCCCGGAAATTTATAAAATAAAATTACGGCATTCTATTATGTTAATCATAGTTGTAAATCAAATATCATGAAAAAACATTTTATGGGTATGGTGATGGGAGTAATGCTTTTATTTTCTCTTCCCCTTATGGCTCAAACAGGTAAAGAGTGGGACGATGTGACCGTGACCCAAGTAAACAGGGAAGTAGCGCATACGCTTTCTATTCCTTATGGCAGTGAATCGGACATAGAGAATAATTTAATGGAAGCGTCTCCCTATTTCCTGTCATTGAACGGAGTCTGGAAGTTTAAATGGGTTCCGGATCCTTCCCAAAAACCTATTGATTTTTACGTTCCTTCCTATGATGTAAGTGGGTGGGATGACATAGAGGTTCCTTCTGTGTGGCAGATGTACGGGATTCGTCATAATAAGCCTTGGGACAAACCTCTCTATGTCAATACTGGTTATCCTTTTACTTACGATCCTGTAACTTATAGTGTGATGTCCGACCGTCCTTCTGATTGGACTTATAACAACCTTATGAAGAATCCTGTGGGTAGCTATCGCCGTGAGTTTGTTTTACCTTCCGGTTGGAGTGAGAGGACTGTCTATGTTCGTTTCAATGGTGTCGGACATGGATATTATTTGTGGGTTAACGGCCAGTATGTGGGTTATTCGGAAGACTCTTATCTTCCTTCTGAATTTGATATCACCCCTTATCTTCAGTCAGGGAAAAATGTGATTGCTGCACAAGTATATCGTTTTACCAGTGGCTCTTTTTTGGAATGTCAGGACTATTGGCGTTTCACAGGTATCCACCGCGATGTCTTCCTATGGTCAGCACCTAAGACTCAGATTCGCGATTATTTTTTCACAACGGATTTGGATGATACATATATGGATGCAAGGGCACGTGTTGAAATAGATTTGAGCGGTCCTGAATTGTCTCAAGGAAAGTTGGACGTCAGAATTATGGATAAGGGCCAGATTGTGGCGGAGATGATCAAGCCGGTTTCTTCAATCCACAAGTATGTATTATATATGGATGTAACCAACCCGAAAAAGTGGAATGCCGAGACTCCTTATTTGTACGATTTGGTTTTGACGTTGAAGGACGGTACCAAGACAGTCGATATCCGTGGCGGTAAAGTGGGATTCCGCGAAGTCGGTATCCGTAAAGACGGTGCTTTATTGATCAACGGGCAGCGGATGGTATTTCATGGTGTGAACCGGCATGACCATAGTGAGATCAATGGTCGTACGGTCTCCAGGGAAGAAATGGAAAATGATATTCGTCTGATGAAGAGGCTGAATATCAATGCAGTCCGCACTTCCCATTATCCTAATAATCCATATTTTTATGAGTTGTGCGATAAATATGGAATTTATGTATTGGCGGAGGCCAATGTGGAGTGCCATGGTAATATGGGTCTTTCCCATGTGGAACAGTTTAAGAAACCGATGGTCGAACGTTCCGAGAACCATGTGAAATGGTTACGGAATCATGTCTCTATTTTTATGTGGTCCTATGGCAATGAATCCGGAAACGGTACAAATTTCGAATCTGTGGAAAAGGCGATTAAGAGCTTGGATAATACTCGTTTGACTCATTACGAGGGTAATAGTCAGTGGAGTGATGTAACCAGTACGATGTATGCCGATTATGACCATATAAAGAATATAGGTGTAGAGCGGGAGAATCAATATAAGAGTGGTCAGACTCCCCGGCCGCATATTCAGTGTGAAAGTAGTCACGCTATGGGAAATTCTATGGGCAATGTCCGTGATTTGTTTGATTTGTATGAGCATTATCCGGCCTTGACAGGTGAGTTTATCTGGGACTGGAAAGATCAGGGTTTGAAAATGGATGTTCCGGGTAAAATTGGGGAAAGCTATTGGGCCTATGGTGGAGATTTTGGTGACAAACCGAATGACGGTAATTTCTGCACAAACGGGGTTGTTTTTTCAGATTATTCGATTTCTGCGAAATCATATAATACGAAGAAGATTTATCAGCCTGTTGACTTCTCATTAAAGGAAGACAATAAGACTTTTGTCTTGAAAAATAAGTTGGCTTTTAGCTCTATCGATTATTTGAATATTGCTTATTCGGTCTTGGAAGATGGCAAAGTGATTAAAACGGGAACAATCGGTGATATGGCCATTCCTGCCGGTGGAACGATGGAAGTGGTTATCGATGCTCTTCCCGTGGATATAAGGGAGGATGCCGACTATTTTATCCGTTTCAGTGCCACTCAAAAATCAGCTACTTGGTGGGCAGAAGCGGGCTATGAGGTTGCTTCCGAACAGATTCAATTAAGAAATGCCCGGAAATCTCCTTACCGTGTGCCAGAGAAAGGAAATCTGACCGTAGAACGGACAGCGAAGGCCATAACGGTGACGGGTTCCTGTTTTAAAGCAATCTTTTCCGTAACTGAAGGTACCTTGGAAAGTTATGTTTTGAATGGTAAGTCAATCATTTGTGAGCCTCTGAAATTGAATGTATTTCGCATACCTACTGATAATGATAAGACCCATTCTGCAGATTGGGATAATATGGGTTTGAGAAATTTGAAGGTGAAGGCCGGCACATGGGATGTGAAAGAGTCTGTGTCCAAAAATTTGGTTGATTTGAGCGTTACAAATGTGTATACTGCTACACTCCCTTATTCTTTTACGACCCAGTTTTCCTTTAAAGTAATGGATGACGGTACTATTTTCGTCAGCTCGGTGATCGACCCGGCTATAAAAAATGTCATTCTCCCCAAAATCGGTTATGTATTGGAGATGCCTGAAGGTTTTGAGAACTTTACATGGTTTGGACGTGGTCCATGGGATAGTTATGCGGACCGTAAGGAAGCTTGCTTTGAAGGTGTATACAACAGTACTGTTGCCGAACAATGGACCGGCTATGTTTTACCACAGGAGATGGGCAATAAGGAGGAGGTTCGCTGGATGGGTATTACGGATACTGCCGGTACGGGTGCCTTGTTTATCGCTCCGGAGAAGATGTCTGTTTCAGTAGCTCACTGGCGTGCAAGCGATATGTATGTCAATCGTGACAATCGAGTGAAACATCCTTATCAGATGAGTTTCAGAAAGAATACCGTCGTTTGTCTGGATGCCCGGAATCGTGCACTGGGAAATGCCAGTTGTGGACCGGATGTGAGAGAAATGTATGAATTGAAAGCCGAGAATACTATTTTCAATTTTATAATTTCTCCTATAACCGAGAAGAGTAGTAATGACCGGCTCTCGGAGCAGGGCAGAATCTCGAGTCCGGTTTGTTCTCCTGTAAAAATAGAGAAAGATACTAAAGGAAATGTTGTTTTGTCAACAACAACCGAAGGTGCCACTATTTATTATAGTGTAGATGATACGGAATTCCAACAGTACAAAGAACCAGTAAATATGGCTCAGGGTGGAACAATCAGAGCTTATTGCAATCGGGTTGGATATTTTGAGAGTATGTTGACTTCTATGGATATTAATCTTTTTGTTGATAAGTCCTTGTGGAAAATCGTTGGTTGTTCCAGCCAGTAAGGAGGAAGTGAAAAAGTTGAGAATGCGATTGACGGTGATGAATCTACGATCTGGCATACCCAATATGGGAACAGTGAGCCGGCACATCCTCATGAGATTGTGGTAGATATGGGACAGACTTACCGAGTGGATGAGTTCGTCTATCAGGGAAGGAAGGACGGTTCTAACGGCCGTATAAAAGAATATGAAATTTATTTTAGTAATAGTCCGGTTGTATGGGGATCTCCATCTGCTACAGGGCTATTTTCCGATACGCCCGATCCTCAGCATGTAAAGATCATTTCTAATCCATCTGCACGTTATTTTAAATTGATAGCTAAATCCGAAATAAATAATAAGGCGTGGACTGCTGTTGCCGAGCTGGGAATTGAAGCGTCTGCTATTGTTACTCCGATAGGAGAAGCCTGTGATAATTTACTTTCAGACCAAAAATATTATATAAAGGATATTGCTTCCGGATTGTACTTACAGTGGAAACACGATATTGGCAGTAATTATGAAGGAGAATTCTGTATTAATCCTTTAGATCGCAACAATGAAACTTTCGTGTTCACTTTTTCTAAAGTAGACGGTTTTACTTCTTTTTATAATCTTCGAGTTGGTAGTAAATATATGAATAAAGGTGAAGGCGGTTGGAGGTGTGGTATTGGTATGGTAACCGATAATAAAGACGGGTGGATACAGTTGGAGACACAGGATGATTGTACATTTAAAATGCGTGGAATGTGGCAAATATCTAAATATTTCAATTTTGATAACCATACGGAAGGTTCATATATTTATTCTGATAAATCGGACGGTGCACTTCTGAAGTTAGAAAAATTCGGTGAAGTTAGCATTATTCCGGTGACTGATATTCCCGGAATTTCTGTTTATCCGGCTATTTCCAATGGTGAGATTGCCGTATGTACTCCGGGTAAAGCGGTAATAAAAGTGATGAATGTGGGTGGTTACATATTGGCTGACTATCAATCGGAAGGCAAGCTTACGATTGGGATGAATTATACTGATGGAGTGTATCTGGTCGGGGTGGAAACAGAGAACATTCCTCGGATGGCTACCTATAAAGTTATGCTATGTAGATAAATATTTGTTAATCCTATTTATTAATTAAATCGAATCGGAAAATGAGAAAATTACTCTTTTTTTTATTTATGTTAGTTTTATCTTTACCCGGTCAGGGGAAAGATATACGTATTTTAGCTATTGGTAATAGCTTTTCGGAGGACGCTATCGAACAGTATCTATATGAACTGGCTCTTGAAGGTGGTGATAACTTGATTATCGGGAATGCTTATCGGGGTGGCCAAGGGTTAGAATCCCATTGGAATGTGGTTGTTAATAATGATGCGGCTTTTGAGTATCGGAAGGTAGTTGATGGAAAAAAAACGAATAATACCAATAGAACCCTCGAAGCGTGTGTGAAAGATGAACCATGGGATTATATAACCTTTCAACAAGTAAGTCAAGATTCGGGAAGACCAGAAACGTATGAACCTTATTTAGGCAATTTACTGGATTATGTGAAAGGGATTGTTACTAATAATAATGTGAAATTCGGATTACATCAGACATGGGCTTATGCAAAGAATTCTACTCATGGTGGGTTTGCTAACTATGGTAATAATCAGCAGACGATGTACCAGGCAATCGTGGATGCTGTAAATCAGGCAAAAAAGAATCATAGTGAAATTAGTTTTATAGTTCCTTCCGGTACGGCTATTCAGAATGGTCGTACAAGTTTTATAGGGGATAACTTCAATCGTGACGGATATCATCTTGATTACGGGATGGGACGTTATACTGCGGCCTGTACATGGCTTGAAATTATAACCGGACAGAGTGCTGTGGGGAAAACTTATAAGCCCTCGGCTGTAAACGATGTTGTGGCTATGGTTGCTCAACAGGCTGCTCATGCGGCTGTAGAATCACCTGATAAGGTGACATCATTAGAGAATATAGGTTATGAGGGCGATAATACAGTGGTGCCTGTAAAACCGGTTAATGTGAATTTTGGATCAGTCAGCGAATCTGCATTGTGGAATAATATTTCTTCTTCCAGTAAATCTGTTTTCGGTTTAAAAGATATGGATGGAAATGATACCCAGATCGTAACGATATTGGACGATGAATTTAACGGAACTAATGGAGAAGGGGTCCAACAAACGACTACCGTGCTTGATATGCCTGCAGATGTAGCCAAAAGTTGCTGGTGGGGATACGCCGAAGGGAATTTTGAAAACAAGCCTCAGCAGCCTACCGGTGGATTTATATTTTTTCATTTAAATAAAAATCTTGTGTATGATTTCTGTATTTTCGGTTCTCGTAAAGGAGCTACCGATAATCGGGAAACTACCTACACATTAACAGGGGAGAATACCCGAATCGGTTATCTGAACACTGCCGGAAACGGAACGGAAACCGTTACTATTAAAGGCGTACGTCCTACTGCAAACGGAGAAATCAGGCTGACTGTCAGTCCTGGTGAAAATAACAATCATAAAAATAAATTTTATTATATCAATGCTTTGCAGATAGTAGCTAAAGAACCGGGAAGTGAAGTATTGGTTGATGAAATTTCGGATGTTCGTGATTTATTGAAAATGGATCCGGATATTAATTATGTGTTGACTGCTGATATTGATCTTACCGGAGTGGTGTTGGACGAATGTGTATTAGATAGCTATTACGGTACATTAGATGGACAAGGACATATTATTTACGGATTGACTATCGATAAGAGTGATTCCGGAGAACTTGGCCTGTTCAGGCACCTTAGGGGCGCTACTATCAAGAATTTAGGTATCGAAAGAGCTTCTATTTTAGGTAATAGTAATATTGGTGCTTTGGCTGGACAGAGCCATGGTGCAGTTATCGAGAATTGTTATGTTGCTAATAGCAGTATATCAGGTCGTGATCATGTCGGTGCTTTGATCGGACAGATGGAAGGTAATGAAGGAGTGGGTAGCCAGATTAATAATTGTTATGCAGCTGCCAATGTTTATTCTCGCGAGTTCCAGGCCGGTGGTCTTGTCGGTACATCTGCTGCAGGGGCCGGAAGTATTCGGAATTCTTATTTTTCCGGACGGGTAGAAGTTGTAAATCAGCGTATTGGAGGAATTTTGGGGTTACAGGATAGTGATGACGTACTTACAATTGAAAATTGTGTCAATTTGGCCGCTCAGTTGCAATGTGATCAGATTTATCGTATAGCCAGTACACGTGACGATAAATCTGTATTGAATAATAATTATGCTTTGAATACGTTGCCTGCACCAAATGGTAATGATGCCCAGAAAGGAATTGATGTTACTGCTGAGAGGGTTAAACAAGAAGTATTTTATTCGGAAGATTTGAAGTGGAATTTTGATGATGGTTCTTGGAAATGGATAGACGGACTTTATCCGGTTTTGGCATGGCAGAAGGAGGCTGAAACGACTACTTCTCTGATTTATTTGAGTCAGTCTATACCAGTTTTGTCTTTAAGAAAGGGAAGTAGCATCGATCTGAGCCAATATTATGCTTCCGGACATGGAGGTATTTTATCATATTCATGTGCAAATAGTAAAGTGAAGCTGGATGGAAGTATTATATCTGTAACAGAAGACGTTGAGATAACCGATCTGGAAACTGTTACCGTATCTGTTTCTGTGTCTGGTTTTAAAGCTGCGGAGATTAGTATTTCCATTATACCGGACATCATACCGGTTGCTACGGCAGAAGATTTTATTTCAAGAATAACTGCTGCAACAGATGGCAGTTTCAAATTGACAGCCGATCTGGACTTTGCAAATGTTTCATTTAATGGTATTGAAAACTTCTCAGGAAAACTGGATGGTGACGGACATATTATAAAGAATCTGAATATTCAACGTGCCGGAGAAGGGAAATTAGGCTTATTCCTGTCGACTATCGGTGCTGAGATAAAAAATTTGGGTATTGAAAATTCTGTGATCGGTACTAAAGAAAACAAGCACATCGGTAGTTTTATCGGCGAAATGAATGGTGGTAATATTGATGGATGTTATGTCGGTAATAGCCGTATTGTTGGCAAAGATCATGTTGGAGCGTTAGTTGGTCAGTTGAATTCCGGAGCTTTAATGAGCAATTGTTATTCAACAGCATATGTACAAACTACAGGCTGGCAGGCTGGTGGTTTGGTTGGATCTATAAACAACGCTACTATTGATAAAAGTTATTTTTCCGGTGTCGTTGTGGGCAACTGGAATAGGACAGGCGGTATTGTAGGTTTGAAAAATGGTGGAGATGAAACCGGTAATTCTGTGAAGAACAGTGTGAATCTGGCTTCTTATATATTAGGTGCCGATTCTCCCAAACGGGTTGTAGGAGATGGAGGAATAAAAGTGGAGAATAGTTATTCTTTGCTTTCTACCCGCATTGGTAAGAATGTGGTAGAAGCTGTTACGATTATCAGTGAAGATGTAATCGGGCAGGATGGAGCTGACATTTCCTTGCAACAGGCTCGAACTGCTTCTTTCTATGCCGAGACATTAAAATGGGATATGGAAAGCACGTGGATTATTCCATTGGATGGTGAGTCTTATCCTGTTTTGAAATGGCAGTTAGAGAGAGAGAGTAAAATTCAGACAGGGCTTTATGTCGGGATAGAAGTTCAGCCGGCTCAGATTACAGAAAGATTATATCTCTCAATGGATAGTTATGTCTTACCACAGTTTATTTCAACGAATGGTCTCACACTGTCATTATTGTCGGATAATACGAAAGTTGTTACTATTGAAGAACAAACGTTGACTCCTGTTGCTATCGGCTCATCTGTTGTAGCAATGGAAACAGTGAAAGGGATTGACGATCGGTTTGAAATTACTCCGGTAACCTATATTTGTAAAGTGATTCCTGCGGAGGGAGTTGTTGAAATAACGACAGCGGACGATTTGTTGACTATCGATAATTTCCCTACCCGTGATTATGTATTGACAAATGACATTGATTTGGCAAATACTACTTTTAATGGTTTATGTTCTGAAGAGAATCCGTTTACAGGTACATTTGACGGTAACGGCTATATAATAAAAGGGTGGAATTTTAATGATTCGAATGTCGGAACGATGGGATTATTCAAAAGAATGGACGGTGCTGTGATTAAGAATCTCGGTATGACCGGTGTTGCTATTGTCGGTGGTGATAATACAGGTGCATTGGTGGGTATTGCAGATGGAGGAAAGATAGAACGCTGCTATGTCAGCAACAGTAACATTGAAGGAGGAGACCGTGTTTCGGCAATTGCTGCCCGTGTTTCGGCTGGTGTGATAATCGAAAACTGTTACGCAGCTCAATGTACAATTAAAGCAAGGACTCATCAGGCCGGTGGTATCTCTGCTGCTTCCTTTGATGGTGGTGCGACTATTAGCAACTGTTATTTTGATGGAACTATTACGAGCCAGTTCGGTCATGTAGGTGCTATACTCGGATTAATAGACCGTGACGGTGAGATTACAATTCAGAATTGCTTGAATTTGGCAACCTCTATTGCAGGCGGGCATCGTTTCCGCATTGGAAATTGGGGAAATAGAGCATCGATGGCTCATTTTATTAACAATTATTCTATTGGTACTACAGTTTCAGTCGGTGGTGGTTGGGAAAGTACGGATGACCGTAATGGGACGGATCTTTTCGATGATGCCGATGCTAAATCTTTAGAATTCTATAAAGAAACGCTTGGATGGGATTTTGACAAAATTTGGAAAATAGCAGAAAATGAGGGTTATCCTGTGTTTAGGACTAAAGATGACCCGGTAGGTATGGTTACCGAAAAAACTTTAGAAAATATTGCTGTTTATTCTATAAGTGGTGGTATCGAAATGATTGCTTCACAAGCGGTTCAAATAAATATTTATGCTATTGACGGCCGTCTGGTACGTTCTGTTATGCTGAATGAAGGACGTAATTCGATAACAGGAATCGCTCCCGGTCTGTACCTTGTAAATAGAACCAAGGTAATTGTGACGGACTAACTAACTTACATGTTTGATACTTTTATTAGATCCGGGTGGATGTGGCCATCCGTCCGGATCTTTTATTTAATATTGTAATATTATGAATACATTATTACAGAGAATTCCTCTTTTATCGGTGTTGTTTTGGGGGATTGCAACCCAGGCGGCACAACTTCCTATTATCTTGGAGGCCGAAGATGCAAAATTATTTGGTGAGCTAAAAGTTGAACAAGTTTCCGGTTTTTCCGGAAATAAGTATGTTCATGATTTTCATATAAATTCCGATTCCTATTATTTGTATGAGAATATAGAAGTGGACCAAGCCGGGACGTATGAGTTAAAAGCATTTACTACAGGTACAGCTCGTCCTTTTTATATTAAAGTAAATGATTATGAACGAATCGTTTTACGTACAAGCGACTCTCCAGATTGGAATGCACCTCCTACATCGGTTTCTTCTGCATATATCTATTTGGATGCCGGTACTAATGTCATAAAAATGGGTACCGAATTTGAAAATGGCCCCAATATTGATAAATTTGAAATTCATGCTACCTCTGTGAAAATAGAGAAGCCTCGTAAAGTTACAGTTGCTTTTCCGTATGATTTTACGGATGAGGCTGAGATTATGGCAGAGCATTCAAATGCTACTTTGGCTTTTCTGACAGATAATAATGAAAATACTTTTTATGAAGTATCGGGAATTACTGAAACAACAATAACGGTAGATTGTAAAGAAGATAAGGTACTTACGGGTATGCTGCTCTATGCTGGTAGAGGGGTGGACGTAACTAAATGGAAAGTAGAATATTCAAAGGACGGTCAGACATGGAGACAGTTTAGGCCTGCCTCTACTCGGATGATAGGGATGGGAGATATGGCACTGTTTACATACAACCGTGTTGTAACAAGCAGCACCTATAGTGCGCGTTATTATCGACTTACAGCTACCGGAACTGATAACATACGGATTGCTGAATGGCAATTGTTTGGTTACGCTTTTGATACAGCGGGTAAGAAACCTTATTTCCCTGCAGATGTGACAGAAGGGCTGAATTTGGAAAAGCAGATTTCCGGTTATCCGGAAGGGGGGACAAATGAAGGGATTATGCAATTGTTTGATAAACAATTGACAACAAAATATTGTGCATTGGGTACGAGTTTTTATGTGCAGTGTGTGTTGGATAAAGCTTATCGTTTTAATTCTTATACGGTGACGTCTGCCAATGATGCTTCTGAGCGTGATCCTAAATTATGGAGTTTAAGTGGTTATAATCCAGAAGAAGGATGGATTGAATTAGATGAACGGAGAGATTTTAATTTTCCTGGGCGATACACCACTATGAAATTTCAGATAGATTCGGAAAAGGAGTTCACTGCTTTTCTGTTGGAAGTTTCGAGCGTACATGCCGGTGACCGGGTGCAATTGGCTAATTTACAGGTTTTCGGTGAACCGACGGGTGGTCCTGCTGTAGCTCCGGAAGTACCGTCAACACCTTCTACAGATCCGCGGGAGCGTGCTTCCGAATTAGTCCGTTTGATGACAAAAGGTGAAAAATTATCGTATGTAGGTGGTGTTGACTGGATGTATACGAAAGCTATTCCCCGTCTGGGCATTCCTCAAATGAAGATGTCTGATGGCCCTCAAGGAGTAGGTACTTGGGGAAATTCGACGGCTTATCCTTGTGGTATTTGTTTGGCATCTACTTGGAATGAGGATTTGGCGCATTCATATGGAGAGGCTTTGGCGCTTGATTGCCGTTCACGAGGGGTGAATATATTGTTGGGACCGGCAGTTAATATTCATCGTGCTCCTATGTGTGGACGTAATTTTGAATATATGGGTGAAGATCCGTACCTGACCTCCCGTACGGCAGTAGGATATATCAATGGGCTACAGGCAAATGGGGTAATGGCTGTTATCAAACATTTTACGGCTAACTTTCAAGAATATGACCGGAACTATATAAGTTCGGATATTGATGAGCGGACATTAAATGAAATATATTTTCCTGCTTTTAAAGCTGCGGTGCAGGAAGCCAAAGTAGGAAGTGTGATGAGTAGTTATAATCTTTTGAACGGTACGTGGACTACGCATCACCCTTGGTTGCTTCGTACCGTATTGCGTGATCAATGGGGATTTGACGGTATTCTGATGTCCGATTGGGGATCTACTCATTATTGCTTACCTGCTGCTCAGGGCGGATTGGATCTGGAAATGGCAGGTGGTGAGAAAATGAATCCTGACAGTTTGCGCTATTTCATCAACCGGGGTGATTTGGATATGAATGTGATTGATGAAAAAGTACAACATATACTTCAAACGATGATAAAATTCGGATTTATGGATAATGAACAACTGGATTCCAGTATTCCCGAAGATAATCCGGCTTCTGTAAAGACAGCTTTGGATGTGGCCCGTGAAGGTATGGTCCTTTTAAAAAACGAAGAGAACCTTTTGCCCTTAAAAGCAGATAAAATAAAAAAGGTAGCCGTTGTCGGTCAGAATGCTTTGCGTTATCTCACCGGAGGTGGTAGCGGGCGAGTTACACCTATCCATTACGTGAGTTTTTATGAAGGTATTAAAGCAGTCGGTGTACAGAAAGGTGTTGAGGTGAAATATATAGATGAATATGATCATTTGGATGATGATGTATATGTGGCATCCGGTTCTGATGAACACGGTTTTAACGGAGAGTACTTCAATAATACTGATTTGTCAGGTGCTCCGATTGCTACGAAAGTGGATGCCAATATAAACTTTAATTTCCAGAACGGTACGGGAGTCGAGGGAATTGGTACTTCTAATTATAGTGTACGTTGGACAGCAGAATTGCGACCAATGGAAGACGGAGAATATGTTTTCCATCTTGGTGGTGATGATGGTTTTCGGTTATATATTGATGATAAAAAGGTTATTGATGATTGGAATCCCGGTCAAGAAAGATATAAGACTTACGAGATGAGGTTGTCTGCAGGCAAAACTTATGCAGTCAAAATAGAATATTATCAGGGGACGGGTGCCGCTATTATTGATTTTTATTGGACGAAAGTGGGCGCAGATGATTACTTTCAAGCAAGTTTGAATGATGTAGACGTGGTAATTGCATGTTTTGGACATGACTCTGGCAGTGAAGCAGAAGGCGGGGATCGTACTTTTGCTTTACCTTCTAAACAAAAAGAGTTGATCACGAAAGTCATATCGAAGACTACCACTCCTATTGTCGGTGTGGTTACTGCCGGTGGTAATGTGGAAATGCAATCTTGGATACGGCATTTGGATGGGTTGTTATGGGCATGGTATCCTGGGCAGGAAGGTGGAACGGCTTTGGGAGAGATTTTATTCGGTGACATAAATCCGTCAGGAAAATTACCTGTGACATTTGAAAAGCGCTGGGCTGATAATCCGACTTATAATAGCTATTATGATTCGGATAATGACAAACATGTAGAGTTTACCGAGGGTATATTTATGGGGTATCGCGGGTATGATAAATCCGGAAAAACGGTACAATATCCTTTTGGGTATGGGCTCTCCTATACGACATTTAATCTGTCACAGATGACTGTAGAGCCTGCAATAGGTGCCGATGCTATTTTGAAAGTAATATGTGAACTAAAAAATACAGGGGATGTTGCCGGCGCACAAGTGGTGCAATTATATGTAGGTAAAAAAGGGGAGAGTAAGGTAGAACGTCCTTTGAAGGAGTTAAAGGCTTTCAAAAAGGTATACTTGAAACCGGGTGAATCGCAGAAAGTAGAATTCTCTTTATCGGAGGATGCTTTTTCTTACTATGATGTGGATCAAGCTTCTTTCGTTGTAGACGAAGGTAGTTATGATATAAGCGTAGGCTTTTCTGCAGATGAATTGCTATTGAAAGAAGAAGTAGTGATAAAGAAGCCTACAGGTCTCCAATCGGATATTTTCGTTGATAAGACTTACTTACTTCCTACTGTAGTGGAAGCAGGTGAGTCTGTGAACATCAGTTTTGGCATTGTTGCCAAGGCCGATGTGTACAATACTTCGGGAGTATTAAAGGCCAATCTTTACAATACGGATCGTATTCCTACTACAGGTTTAACACAAGGAATGTATGTTGTCCACATGTGTGTTAATGATAAAAAGATAAATGGAAAATTTATTGTAAAGTGATATTGGCATCGGATGAGTAAATTAAAAATAGTGTGTTATATCTTAAATTATGAACCCCAAAAAAACATGTTATGAGAAAACTATTAACTTTATTTTTATGCCTGTTTACTCTGATAGCTAAAGCTGAAGAGTTTTCTAAAATTTATGTGGTAGGTGCTGCTTTTGACTGTGGCTGGACTGCTGAAAAAGCTTATTTGATGGATGATGAGGGTAACGGTATTTTTACATGGACCGGAAAAATGAAACGCAATGATTTTAAATTTTTGCTGAAAACCAATCCGAATGATATATGGATTGACTGTTTGAATGCCGAAGTGGCGAATGAAGCTGTTGTGATCGGAAAAGAACATAAAATCCGGCATGTCGAAAATTCTCGTGTAACTAATGATGATTATAAATTTATCATGAATGACGAAGGATCGTTCAAGATTACGATCGATACCAGAAAAATGACTATGATTGTGACACCGGACGATTTGATTTCTGTTTCAGCTCTGGATGGTCGTGGAAAAAGAATCGTGAATATTTATTCGTGCAGTGGGAAAGCAAGTGATTCGGAGAATGCTTATAAATTGTTGTTAAATAAGGATGAAATAAACAATAATAAGAGTAATAAATGGGCGTATAAAGGTGATGATCCTTGGGTAATATTCTCTTTACCTGCTATTTATTCTATCAATAAATTTGGCTTTCGCGATGGAAGAATTTTAGAGACGGGAAGTGATGTCTATAATCTTCCGGAATATAAAGTATATGTTAGTACTACCGGAACAGCAGAGGCTGATTGGACAGAAATTATTCATGAGACTAATGTTGGTGATCTGGATACAAAAGTGAAACGGATTACTCCGGTAGAAGCGCGTTATATTAAGTTTGTACCGGTAAAAGATACCAGGGATTCTTATGTACGTATTTATGGTGTAGACATTTACGGATCATATGTCCGGCCACTGAATGAAGAAATAGTCAGTACAGGGAAAACGATAGTCGATTATCATAATAGTTGGAGTAATCGGGAAACACCGGCTAATATTATCGATGGAAATACAGATGCTGTCGATGGAGAAGATGCTAATAATCCTTGGGCTTTCGGAAAAAAAGAAGGTACGGATGGCTGGGTTGTGATCGACCTGGAGCAGGAATATGAAATCAATAAGTTCGCGTTGATCGATAGTGAAGAATGGTTGACAGGATATAAAGTATATGCATGCAGCTTTGCCGGTACGGATGAAGATTGGAAATTGGTTTTCGATGGAACGTTTGAAGCGATGCAGGTGCGTAAAGAAGGTGTACCGGCAGAACCTTTTGCCAGCCGTTTCCTGAAATTGGAAATTCCTTCGGAGTATCAAAAAGGATTGGCGCGTATCCGTGAATTCGAGGTTTATGGAAAACCGGCTGTTCAACCGGAAATCATATCTAATAATGCGGATCTGAAAGCTGCCTATGAATTAGCTTTATGGACAGTGAATATCAATACGACTCAAAATGGTATTCTGAATGCGGGAGCCCGTTATGATGGAAACTGGACACGCGATCTGTCTATTAATGTATGGAACGGTTTTCCGTTGTTACAGCCGGAAATCTCGAAGAATTCATTATTGCATTTATTGGAAGATAACGAACAAGAGTACATCGGTGCAGAATATTGGGATAAGATAATTTGGGTAAAAGGTGCTTATATGTACTATCAGATGACTGGCGATAAAGAGTTTTTGAACCAGATATTGAAGAGTGGGGTAAACACCATTCATCAGTTGGAGGAAATGAAGCGTGATAATAACCCTGTATATGATTCTCAATACGGGCTGTTTACAGGTCCTTCTGTATTTAATGATGGTATTGCCGGATATGAAGAGCCTGTATGGTCCGGTGATTCTAAGGGGGGAGCAGTTGTCAGTCATCCGGCACATAATAAAATAAAATGTTTAAGTACGAATTGTATTTATTATGAGGCGTATCGTTTATTGGCACATATCGCAACTATTTTGGGAGAAGAAGAGACTGCTACTGAAATGGAGAAGAAGGCTGAAAACTTAAAAACTAACATACGTACCCATCTCTTTGACAGAGAAACCGGTAAATTTAATTATCTGATCGATCAGAATGGAGATCTGCATTCATTCCAAGAAGGTTTGGGTAATTCGTTTGCAATATTGTTTGACATTGTATCACCGGCGGAGGCAGAGAAAATAATATCCCAAATGCAGGTTACTAAATTTGGCCTGCCTTCTATTTATCCGCATTTCAAACGATTCAGCGATGAGAAGCCGGGACGCCATAATATGATGATTTGGCCATTTGTAAATGCTTTCTATGCGGATGCTTGTACCAGAACCGGTGATTATGAAAGATTTACATTCGAACTGTTTAATTTAGTAGATCTTGGTTTAAATAAAGGTGGGAATGATTTTTGGGAAATTTATGATCCGAAAGACGGACATCCTGATGGAGGATGGCAGACCGGTAGCCATTGGGGGGGACTTCAACATCAGACTTGGTCGGCAACCGGATTATTGCGTATGGTTTGGTATGGTCTTGTAGGTATGCGTTTTGAGGACGAAAAATTACGTTTCGAACCATTTTTACCTGAAGAAGTCAATTCATTGGAACTTACCAGGTTGAACTATGGGAACATGATACTTAACGTTAAATTGGAAGGCGAAGGGAACCGGATCAAAGAGTTTAAACTCAATGGCATTGCAATGGATACTCCTGAAATACCTCAAAACTTGACAGGAGAACAAACGGTTAGCATTGTTCTGGAAAAATCAAGTGGAGTCGGTGTTGCACAATTAAATCAGGATAATTCTTTTTTCACATTAACCCCTGATGAGGGAAGAATTAGAGTACAATTGAAAAATGATTATCGGGCTGACATAGTTACACTGTTTGATATGTCGGGAAAATCAATTGTAGTCAAAAAAAAACAGAGTGGAAACTTTTATATAGGGAGTAATCTTCATAAGGGAATTTATACCGTATCATTAGAATGTAATAAAGAAGTTTATTCGCAAAAAGTGATTATTCCTTGAAATTAATTTTAATGACTGTATGAAAATATTTTAATGACTTATACAGGTCTGGCAGATATTTCGATAATTTGTCGGACCTGTAAATTCATAATTTTTAATTATCAAAAAACGTGAGGAAAATTACTGTATTTCTATTGCTATGTTGTATCGGTTGGTTGCTTTCAGCAAGGGCGGCCGATTCAGTAAAAAACACAAATAATGGTGTGTTGAAACAATCTGTTTATATTGATTTTGGTAAAAACAATGGTTTGGATGGAAATGTGACGGAAGGGCCGGATCAAAACGGGCATTATTGGAACAATGCCATAGAAACGGAATATGGAGAAACATTGGAACTGGTGAGCGGAACCAATGAGAGTACCGGATTTATTATGGAGATTACTAAAAAGTTTTTGGCCAATGGTATTCGTAATGGAGGACTTCTTGTACCGGACCAGACAGAATTAGGTGATTTGGCAATATCTACAGCCACACAAGATTATTTTTATATTGAGGGTGCGGGTGCTAATGGTAGTTTCCGCATTAAAAACTTGAACAAGAATCGTGCTTATAGATTTTATGTGTTTGGCAGTCGTGCGCAGACTGGAGATGAAGAACGTATAGGATATCTTTCATTTACCGGTTCAACAGGAAGTCATGGCACTTATCGTATGACGGGCAAAGCAATCGGAACTAATGGGGAAAACCAGAACACGGGTGATATTTATGTCACCGACTATATTTTTCCGGATTTTAAAGGGGAAGTTGACTTTCAATTAGCAATAAAATCCGGTGGCTTTGCTCATATTAATGCAATGAAGATAGAGGAATATGGAGAGGTTGATCCGTTGGCTGTGAAACAAGATTTTTATATTGACTTCGGACGCAGTGACGGAACGAACGGACATCATACAATCGGAGCCGATGTAAACAATCATTATTGGAATAACGCTTTTGAGAAAGATAATTTTACTGTTAGTAAGGGTGCGATGCTGAAGTTGGTAAATTCTGCCAATGTACCGACCGGGGTCGAGATGAAATTAGGATCAGGCTTCCGTTCCAACGGACGGTTGAATGGTGGCTTGCTTAATCCGGATGTGGTGCTTTTAGGGGATCTGGCCATTGAGACAGCTACAGAAGATTATATTTTTATTGAAAATGGAGGAACGGATATTCCGGGTATTATCGATTTCAATAATTTGAATCCGAAGTCCGGTTATCGTTTCCATGTATTTGGTTGCAGGGATACGGAAACAGATCGTATGGGACTTTTTACATTCTCTGGAGAGAATAGCAGTACCGGAACTTATAAAATGGGGGGAAAAAATAGTGGAGGGAACGGTATAAACCATACAACCGATCGTATTTATGTATCGGATGTTGTTTATCCGGATGCTAACGGCAGTATTCGTTTCAATATCGATCTTTATGCTGATAAGTTTGCACATATCAATGCTATGAAGATAGAGGAATGTACGAATGACCCTGTAATAAAAGCTACTTCAATCACTCTGACCGGACAAGATATTACGGAGTCTGGCCAGACTTCCCAGATACAGGCTCGTGTTTTGCCCGAAGGGGCCATCTTTCCGGCCATTCGATGGAGTGTAGATGACGAATCGATAGCTCGCGTTGATAATCAGGGAATTGTGTATCCGAAGACTAATGGGAAGGTGAAAGTCACCGCATCTATTGTATATGATGAAAAAACTCTGTCTGATGAAATTGAAATAAATATTAGTGGTCAGTTAGGTAGTGCTCATTTTACGGGTACGGCTGTAGAAGAAGATGCCGAGATGCAAATGATTACTGATTTACAGGGGACCATCACCAATCTCTTTGAAATATATACCTCTTTAAAGGGGACAGGTTCATTCAGTTTTTATCGTGACTTGGGTAATGATAAAAAAGTAGTGTATGGTAAAGGGAAAGCTGAAGGCTCGTTGATGGAAAATGGGGAGCCTATTCAAACGGATATTACAGGACCTGTACGCATTAGTATTGATCTGACCGACAATACCTATGAGATTTTGCCGATTACTTCCTTGAACATTGTGGGGACTTCCACTTCTACCGGTGCTGATGTAACGAAAGGATTGCCTTTAGAGTATCAGGGTAAAGGCATATGGGCTGCACGGTTGACATTGAATGGTGGTGATCCGAAGTTTAATTTTATAATAAATAAGGACGCAACAGAATGTTTGAAACGTATAAAGGGTACTAATCGGGTGGTTAAGCAATCACAAGGTGAATCGTATGGTATGTCATTAGAAGACATCCGTACCAACATGAATGGTGGTGAATTTTATGTAGAAGTCAATCTGAGAAAATATACTTATGCGGTAAGTTGCGGTGAAACAGAAGCGTTGAAGATTTCCTATATGGGCTCTTCGGTTGCTAACGGATCGGGAACACCGGATATGCATGGATATGCTTATATGTATACTCAATTGCTGACCAAACGTCATGAAGAAGGACGCGGTTTGGACTGGAAGACTTCAAATATTTCTATCGGAGGAAATACAACTGCTAATTTATTGGATCGATGGGAACGTGATTTATTGAGTAATTGCAGTAGTTATGTGATTTACGGGCTTTCGTTAGGTAATGAAGGTGTACATGACCGTGGCGAAGCGGCCTATAACAGTTATCGTGACGGCATGTTGCAAGCCATCAAACAAGCAGAGGATGCCGGAATCGTACCGGTTATGGCCAATAATTATACACGTGCCGATTACAATGAAAGCGATTATAACTATGTAAAGAAGCTGAATTTGCTGATACATGAATGGGATTTACCGAGTATCAATACGTTGGGAGCTATTGACGACGGTAAAGGCCGTTGGGCCAGTGGATATGAAAATGATGCATATCATCCCAATTCAGCCGGACATCAAGAATTCTGTTATGCTATAGTTCCTTCTTTATTTGATGCCTTGGAAGCAGGAAAACCATTGCCTAAACGTGTACAGGGGACATCCTGTGAGTTGGGAAGAACGACAACTTCCCGCCAGATCGAGTGGATACCGGAAGAAACGGTTCATCCATTTACCGTTTCATTTGATATCAATACAACAGGAACCGGTACGATTGCCTGGTTTGAGAATGAGAGTGGGAATGGCTTCTTCAAAATCAAAACAGACGGGACATTGGTTTACGAGTCTCCACTGAACGGGAAAATTCAGTCTGAGACAACTATCAACACAGGGGGGTGGAAACGTGTTACTCTGACTCATTATTATGCATGGGGAAATACGATATTGTATATCGATGATATAAAAGTAGGGGAGCTTCCGGAAAAATTATCTCCTAAAAAATTTGTTTTAGGTAGCAACTTAGCTCCGGATCAGATATTGTATCGTGAGTTGTTTTTTTGGCGTTCCGGGATGAATACTGAAGAAATTGCATATGTGAATCAAGGTAAGATGATGAAATCCAGCCTTGAAATTTATGCACCGTTAGGAGGTGATCGGTTTTTGGAAAATCTGGCACAGTCTACGAATGAGTTGGAGTTTGTTAATGCCGGTTTTACTATGGATCAGAAACTATATATAGATTTTGGAAAAGATGATGGTACCAATGGAAATATTACAGGAAAAGATAAGAATGGAAATTTTTGGAATAATGCAGTGAAGACTGCGGCAGGTACGGAATACTCACTCGTCAATTCATATAATCAGCCGGTTGATTATAAAATGCATTTAACTACCGGTTTTTTGTCGAACGGCATTAAAAACGGTGGACTATTGGAACCGGATACCGAACTTTTGGGAGATTTTGCTATTAATACGGCGACTCAGGATTATTTTTTTATTGAAGAAAATAACGGAGCGGAAAAGGGAGGTATCGACTTTAAAAATCTGAAACCCGAAAAAGCATATAAATTTTATGTCTTCGGTAGTCGTTATGATACTAATGACAGAACTGGCTTGTTGACGTTTACCGGTACAAATTCTTATCAGGGTACTCATCAGATGGGAGGAGCTAACATTGCTGAGGGAGATATAACCGGGAATACAAAGAACCAGAATAATAATACGATTTTTGTATCTGAGGCTATTTATCCGGATGTTGACGGGACTATTCATTTTGAATTGGCGCGTTATGCCGGTAAGTTTGCTCATATCAATGCAATGAAAATTGAAGAGTACAGTGTAGCTTACGCATCCGGTACCTCACCGATTATTAGTACGACTCCTGCCGATGGTATGGGAGTACGTATAGCCAGAATTCATTCGGCTAGCGGTGGGTTTAATAATGAAGGGCCTGAAAATTTACTTCTTGATAAAAATGTAACTGGTAATGGGAATAAGAAATGGTGCTACAACAGCACTGATAATTTTGTGATTATAGAACTTTCCGATTACTATGACGTAGATAAATTTGTGATTGAGGATTGTAAAACCCGTGAACCGAATAATCCGAATTTGTCTGAGTATCATATTTATGTAAGTACTGCAGGGACATCCGATGCCGATTGGAAAGAGGTGGTACATGAGATAAACCAGAGTGATGTGATGTATAAAGTCAAAGAGATTACTCCGGTGAAAGCACGTTATATCAAACTGGTACCTAAAATTAGCAGTAATACGGTACGTATTTATGGTTTTAAGATTTATGGACGTAAATCTTTCGATTCGGTTTATGAAAATGCTTTGATCAGTGTTGGAAAGCCCGTTATTATGCAGCAGGACGCTCCTAATGTACAGAATGCACCGGTAGCTTTGTTCGATGGAGAAATGAAGGCGGCCAATAGTAAATGGTCAACTTCTACCGCTGGTGATAAATCTGTGGTGGTTGATCTGAAAGATAATTATGCCGTTTCCGGTTTTAAACTGTACGATGCCGGTTCTGTAGATGGTAAAAATGAAAATATCAATGGGTATATATTGTCCGTAAGTCAGAATCTGTCGGATTGGGAAGTTGTAGAGGATGCAAATAATAAAGCCGATGAGAATATTAAAGAGGTGGAAGTGTCTCCGGCCAAAGTAGCTCGTTATATAAAATTGGAAGTCCCGGCCGACCGTTTGGGAACTTCCGGTTCGTTGAATCTGTACGAATTCAATATTTTCGGTAAGTTGGATGTCACTGCCAGTGATGCTTCCTTGTTGACTTTACAGGTTGAGGGAAATAGCTTGATGCCGGTTTTTGAAGCAGAACGTACTGTCTATTCGGTAAATGTAGCAAAAGAGATAGAGAAAGTGAACATAAAGGCGGAAGCCAGAAATCCGGAATGTGAAATTGGTGGAGATTTGGGAGAAAAGTCGTTGATTTTAGGCGAAAATGATTTCTTCATTACAGTGAAGTCGGCAGATCGTATGACCGAAAGGATTTATACGGTAAAAGTTTATCGTGCAGATAAATCCGCTATTGCCGGAATTGAGTCATTGAGTATTGAAGGTCTTGAGTTGGAACCTGATTTTAGCCCTTCCACTCATTTATATCGGATGGAAACAAAAGATTCCAAAGTGGTTGTTGCTGCTAAAGCTACCAGTGAATATGCAAGGATTAATGGCATCGGAAAAATAGAACTGACTGATGGACTGAATGAACTGAATGTAGAAGTGATTTCGGAAGATGGGAAGAACAGGGAGAACTATACAATCATGTTGTATAACACGAGTAATTTGCTGAGTGTGTCGTCTCCCGATGGCAAGGGTAAACGTATTGTCAACATCGACAGTTATAGCGGCATGACGGGCACTCACGAGAATCCTTTCAGGCTGTTGAGGGGTTGGAAAGAAAATTTGAGTGGTGACAATACGATGAAGTGGTGTGATACTTCTGCCGCTCCATTCATTATTTTTTCTTTGACCGGTATTTATACGATTAATCACATTGAATTCCGTGATTGTAAGATGGTAGAATCCGGTTGGGCGAATGTTCCCGGTTACTCAGTTTATGTCAGTACCACAGATACGTTGGATGGAAGCTGGACGGAAATAATTCGTGAAACGGGAGTCGCATCGATTAATGAGAAAGTGAAATCGTTTGATCCGGTAGATGCACGTTTTGTGAAGTTTGTTCCTTCTAAAGGTGATAATGCTGTTCGTATTTACGGATTCGACATCTATGGGCAGTTTAAGGAAGCGATTGACCGGAATGGCGTAATCAGTGTAGGGAAGACGATTTTGAATTGTTCTGCCGGAACCAATGATATGCTGACTGCAGCAAATGCCTTGGATGGACGGGAAGGTACCGTTTGGGAATTTACCAGAAGAACAGCAACCTTGGAAGTCGATTTAGAGGAGGTATATTCTATCGATGGATTTGCGTTGACGGATTCTCTGGACCGCATCAGTGGATATAAGGTTGCCGTTAGCCGGGATGGCGTAACTTGGGAGACTATAGCTGAAAAAACATTTGAGGATATAAATATAAAGAAGAAAGTCATCTTATTAGAGGAACCGGTGGATACGCGTTATGTACGATTGACCGTTCCCAGTACTGCACAGCGAGGAACTACTTGTATTAAGGAATTTGAGGTATACGAGTCGGGGGCATTGGTCGGTATTGAAAGTATTGACGATACAGCGGACTTGGATGATTTGCTCATTTGGCCGAATCCTGTATCCCGAGGAACTAAAGTGCATTTAAACGGTAACGGTCATGTAAGCGTCTGTTCACTTCAGGGCATTTTAATAGCGGAATATTATTTTTCCGCAGATTGTGTGATACCGACAGATGGCTTAAAGGCAGGGATTTATATTGTACGGCTGGATAATGGAGAAGAAATAAAAACAGGAAAATTAATAGTGAAGTAAGAAAAACGTTCTGTGATTCTGTCTCCGGTCGGAATTATCCGGAGATAGGGTTATGGAATGTCTTATTGGGCCATAGAGATTATGAAAAGAATTTATTGGATTTATTGTGGAATATTCTTTCTGTTGGGAGAGATTTATTCTTTACCGGCATTTGCACAGAAGATAAAGATTGCATGTATTGGTAATAGTATAACCGAAGGAGTTGGAGCGTCATCCGGCTCGGCTACTTATCCATCTGTATTGCAACGTGATTTGGGTACTGAAAAGTACGAAGTCTCGAATTTTGGTGCAAGCGGGCGTACTTTGATGAAAAACGGCAAGGAATTTGACGGTACTGCTTCTTCTTATTGGGATCATGAGCGTTATCTGAATGCTTTGAAATATAATCCGGATATCGTGGTGATTAAGTTGGGTACCAATGATGCTAAAAAGATAAACTGGGATAATATCAAAGAACAGTATACCGGAGATTATGTTGCACTGGTGAATTCGTTTAAGGAGCTTGTCAGTAAACCGAAGATTTATATTTGTTATCCTCTTCCTCTTTTCGGACCCGGCAATTGGATTAATGAGGATAAGGTAATGACGGAAGAGATGATGCCTATGATTGATCAGGTTGCGAAGGAAACCGGTGCGACTGTAATAGACTGTCATACTCCGTTTGAGGGTAAAGGATATTTGACCGGTGATAAGATTCATCCGAATGATAAAGGTTATATTTTTTTGGCCGATATCATAGCCCGTAGTATAGCTCCGGAAGCAGATATTCCTGATCTACCGGACGATTTATTTATTCAAATTTCCGGATATGACAAGGGAGACTCCGGGGTCTTTATGGAATCATCCCTTGCGGGATTGAATATAGCTCCCTTGTGGGACAACGATGCCAAGACGATTTTGGAAACAGATTTTTCCGGTCAAACAGAGTGTTGGTTCTCGGTAGAATTACCTCGTTCTGCCGGTTTGAAAGCGTATGCGATAACCTCCGGAGAAGATGCTTCTAAAGCTCCTGTATCATGGAGACTGGAGGGACGTACTAAAACTTCTGCATCCTGGAGAACTGTCGATCGTCAGACAGATATTATATTTGCTGCGAATGAAACGAAGGTTTTTGATGAGAAAGTCAGTTTTACTCCTTATGATTATTTTCGTTTGAAGGTTTTGAAAGTAAACGGGAGTGACCGTTTAGCAATTGCAGAATTTCAGTTGTTTGGTTGTGACAAACCCTTACGAAGTTCTTTAATGGATCCGGAAAACGCTGGTATGATGAGTGCTCAGTTCAATACTCTTCCTCATGAGGGATATGGCAATTTGAGTGATGGAAATATTAATACAAAATTTTGTACGGCGATTTCCGAGGGTAATAGTATCTGGATACGGTATGACTTGCCGAAGGCAGTCAAAGTAGATGGATACGCTTTGATTTCTGCCAATGATTCTCCTGATCGTGACCCGGCAGAATGGATTTTATATGGTTCTATTGATGGCAAAAAGTGGGATAAACTGGATGTCAGAAACAGCCAGAAGTTTTTAGGACGCTATACTACACTGGAATATCCAATCGTATCTGATAAAGAATATAAAAGTTTTAAGCTTAACGTAACAGGGAAAAACGATTTATTTCAATTGGCTGAATGGCAATTGTTTGAAGCTTCTGATGGGGTGGGGATTCAGAAGAATATACTGTCGGAATTTACGATTTATTCCGATAATGGCGGCTTGTTGATTAAATCTCATGCAGATGTTACAGGATATTACGAATTGTTTTCAATTGCCGGCCAATGCTTATCCAAGGGGAAGATCGGACCTGGAACGACTCAGCGTGAATATCTGCTTTCCGGTACTTATTTGGTGTCATTAGAGATAAGGGGACAAAAAAAAATGCGAAAAGTGATTATTGGCCATTAGTGGATTTGTGTGGGAGAGAGGAAAAGGATACCTGATAACGGTATCCTTTTTTTATTGGAATCGAGTGAAATCGGTAATATTGGTATTAATATCTGTAATTTATATAGTAATCAACTGGATAAACATGTGTATTTTTGTACCGGATTAGTTGCTTTTTAAATGAAATTGCCCATGTTACGAAAAATTAGAGTCTCATTCGCTGTCTTATTTTTTGTGTTGATTACTTTGTTGTTTCTGGATTTCACCGGAACGGTCCACACGTGGTTCGGCTGGATGGCAAAGATACAGTTTTTGCCGGCGTTGTTGGCATTGAATTTGGGGGTCGTTGTGTTGCTTGTCCTCCTGACGTTTATTTTCGGACGCATTTATTGTTCGGTAGTCTGTCCGCTCGGTGTGTTTCAGGATATTATATCATGGATGGCTGGAAAGCGGAAGAAGAACCGTTTTCGTTATTCTAAAGTAGTAAGTTGGCTACGCTATGGGGTACTCGGAATTTTTGTAGTGGCATTAATCGCCGGTGTCGGGTCATTGGTCGCTTTATTGGCACCTTATAGCTCGTACGGACGCATTGCATCCAATCTTTTTCAACCTGTTTATATGTGGGGGAATAATTTGTTGGCATTATTGGCCGAACGTGCCGACAGCTATGCTTTTTATTCCGTGAATGTATGGATGAAGAGTTTGCCGACATTCATGGTTGCCATCGTATCCTTTGTAGTGATTGCAGTTTTAGCTTGGCGTGCCGGACGGACCTATTGCAATACGATTTGTCCGGTGGGGACTGTTTTAGGATTTATAGCAAGATACTCTTGGCTGAAACCGGTGATCGATTCATCGAAATGTGTGAATTGTAATCTCTGTGCCCGCAATTGCAAGGCTTCATGCATCGATGTTAAAGAACACCAAATAGATTATAGTCGCTGTGTGGCATGTATGGATTGTATCGGGAAATGTCACAAAGGCGCGATCAGGTACATACGTCCGTCCGGTGAGAGAGTAAAAAAGACGGACGATAGGGTGACAGGTGAACAGATAGATAGGGCGCGGCGTAGCTTCTTTACGGCTACTGCTGTATTGGCTGCTACTGCGGCAATGAAGGCACAGGAGAAGAAAGTAGATGGCGGTTTGGCGGTGATCGAAGATAAAAAGATACCGGACCGGGCGACCTCGCTTACTCCTCCCGGTTCATTGAGTGCCCGTCATTTTGCACAACATTGCACCGCTTGCCAGTTGTGTGTATCGGTATGTCCGAACGAGGTACTTCGCCCTGCTACCGGTTTGATGAAACTGATGCAGCCGGAGATGTCCTACGAGCGTGGGTATTGCCGGCCGGAATGTACCAAATGCGCCGAGGTTTGTCCCGCCGGTGCGATTTCTCCGATTACTCCGGCAGACAAGTCGGCTATCCAGATAGGGCATGCCGTTTGGATAAAGGAGAATTGTGTTCCGTTGACGGATGGGGTAGAGTGTGGAAACTGCGCCCGACATTGCCCGACGGGCGCTATCCAGATGGTGGCTTCCGAACCGGATTCTCCCGATTCGCTTAAAATCCCCGTAGTCAACACGGAACGCTGTATCGGGTGCGGTGCATGCGAGAATCTTTGTCCGGCACGTCCGTTCAGTGCTATTTATGTAGAGGGACATCTGGCGCATAAAATCATTTAAGAAAAGGAAAAAAGGGAGGAAATAAATATGGCTAAGAAGAATAGGAGAGAGATCGATCGTCGTGAATTTCTGAAAGTGCTGGGAGTAGGCACTGCAACTACTACAGCCGCCTTGTATGGTTGTAGCCTGAAGGACGGTTCGGTAACGGTGGCGGGTGGTTCTGGAAATACTCCTGCCGGTGAGATGACTTATCGCATTAATCCTTCTACGGGAGATAAGGTATCCATATTGGGGTATGGCTGTATGCGTTGGCCGACGGTGGTCAAAGGCGGCCAAGATGAGATAGATCAGGATATGGTGAATGAACTGGTCGATTATGCTTTGGCGCATGGAGTGAATTATTTTGATACGTCACCCGCCTATTGCAAGGGACGTTCGGAACATGCCACGGGTATTGCCCTCAGCCGCTATCCGCGCGATAAATATTTCATAGCCACTAAATTGTCGAATTTCTCACCGGATACATGGGGCAGGGAAGCTTCTATAGCCATGTATCATAATTCTCTGAAAGAGTTACAAGTAGATTATCTTGATTATATGTTGCTTCATGGCATCGGTATGGGCGGAATGGAAGCCATGAAAGGACGCTATCTGGACAATGGCATACTCGATTTTCTGGTCAGCGAACGTGCGGCGGGGCGCATCCGTAATCTCGGTTTTTCTTATCATGGAGATATCGAAGTCTTTGACTATCTGCTTTCCCGGCACGATGAAATAAAATGGGACTTTGTGCAAATCCAACTCAATTATGTCGATTGGAAACATGCCAAGGAGGTAAATTCCCGTAATACAGATGCCGAATATCTGTATGGAGAGTTGGTCAAACGCAATATTCCGGCCATTATTATGGAACCTTTATTGGGCGGTCGGCTTTCGAATGTTCCCAATCATATTGTTTCCCGTCTGAAGCAGCGACGTCCGGAGGACAGTGTCGCTTCATGGGCCTTCCGTTTTGCCGGATCACCGGAACATGTGCTTACGGTGTTGAGCGGTATGACTTATATGGAACATTTGCAGGACAATTTACGCACTTACTCACCATTAGTTCCATTGGCCGATGAGGATAAGGAATTTCTGGAAGAGACGGCACAATTGATGCTTAAATATCCCACGGTGCCTTGCAACGATTGCCAGTATTGCATGCCTTGTCCTTACGGTATCGATATTCCTTCTATCCTGATACATTATAATAAATGTGTGAATGAGGGAAATCTGCCCAAAAGCAGTCAGGACGAGAATTATCGTAAGGCCCGTCGTGCTTTTTTGGTAGGTTATGACCGCAGTGTGCCGCGTTTGCGTCAGGCGAACCATTGCATCGGATGCAACCAGTGTGTGCATCATTGCCCGCAAAATATAAAGATTCCCGAAGTATTACATCGTATCGACCGGTTTGCAGAGCAATTGAAGCAAGGTACATTGTAATAAATCCGGGAAAGTTGGCGGGCACACATCAGGTGGCGTAGCCTGGATGTCAGAATACTTTTTCCTGTTTCAATACGTACATGTCGGCAAGTGCCCCGGTAATGGGTTGTTTGTCGGCATCGAGTATCACTATCCGGCCTTCCTCTACTTTATAATACGACTTTTCGCCGTTTTTGGAAGTAGCGGTCAGGATATTGCCTTCTACCTTGAAAGTTCCTGTTTCATTGAACTCTCCGTCTTTCCGTTCAAGGTAGATGTATTTTTGTGTATAGGTACGGTCTTTATTAAAAATTAAGGTGACTTCTATTCCCGGGCAGTCTGCGGCCGGGATGGTTCCTTTGTATTCTCCGAAATAGTCGAGTGAGGTTTCTGCATTGTGCATGTCTGCCACCTGCATGGTATTTGCAACTACGTTGTCACTGTTAGCTGACTTTTTGTTGTTTGTGCATCCTGTTGCAATGATCATGCAAAATGCTGCTGCCAGATAAAGCTTCTTCTTCATGTTATTGTTATTTTTGTATAAGTAAAAAACAAAGATACAATTAAAAAGTTTAACTTTGTTCAAAAGTAATATTCGTAGTAAATCGTAAAATTGTAAATTTTCCCATGCTTATACTTCTATCTTGTGCCAAAACCATGAGTGATGTTTCGAAAGTAAAGGTTCCCTTTATTACACTTCCCCGTTTTCAGAAGGAGGCTTCGGAAGTTGCATTACGGATGTCTCAGTTTTCTGTGGAAGAACTGGAACGGCTGTTGCGGGTCAATTCGAAAATTGCCGTGGAGAATTACAAGCGTTATCAGGCTTTTCATGCGGAAGACACCCGTGAACTTCCGGCGTTGCTGGCCTACACCGGTATTGTGTTCAAACGTCTGAATCCTAAAGATTTCTCGGAAGCTGATTTCCGGTATGCCCAGGATCATCTGCGGCTGACTTCATTCTGTTACGGGCTACTTCGTCCGCTGGATGCCATCCGCCCGTATCGTCTGGAGGGTGATGTGAAACTGCCTGAGCAGGGAGACCAAACGATGTTTTCTTATTGGCAATCGCGTCTGACGGATGAATTTTTAGAGGAGATCAAAGCCCATGGAGGAATTCTTTGCAATCTGGCCAGTGATGAAATGCGTGGTTTGTTCGATTGGAAACGTATAGAAAAGGAGGTTACGGTTATCACCCCGGAATTCCATGTATGGAAAAATGGTAAACTTGCTACTGTCGTTGTCTATACCAAAATGTCACGTGGCGAAATGACGCGTTTTATTTTGAAGAACCGGATAGAGTCTCCGCAGGATTTGAAATCTTTTCAGTGGGAAGGATTTGAATTTAATGAACGGTTGTCTGATGACAGAAAATTAATATTCACTAATGGAGTAATGGAATAATATCATCCTATGAATGAAGTAGAAAAAATGCGCAGTGGGCAGTTGGCCGACATGTCTGTGCCTGAGATGCAGGTACGTTTTGAAAGAGCGAAGAAATTATTGGCCCGTATGCGTGGGCTGAGTACCTATGACGGCGAATACCGGCCTTTGCTCGAGTCGCTTGTGCCGGGTATTCCTGCCACATCCGTTATTTGTCCTCCTTTCTATTGTGATCATGGTGACGGTATCCGGTTGGGCGAACATGTGTTTGTTAATGCCAATTGTACATTCTTGGATGGCGGGTATATCACTATCGGAGCACATACTTTGATCGGGCCTTGCGTGCAGATCTATACCCCCCATCACCCGGTGGATTATGTGGAGCGGCGTGAACCGAAAGAATATGCTTATCCGGTGACGATCGGGAAAGATTGCTGGATTGGAGGCGGGGCGGTCATCTGTCCCGGAGTGACTATTGGGGATCGTTGCATTATCGGAGCCGGCAGTGTAGTGACCAAGGACATACCGGCTGACAGTGTTGCAGTGGGGAATCCGGCACGGGTGATAAAGAAGTCGAAGTAATGCATTATTTGGTCACAGGGGTATCTTAAGTGAAAATTATCCTGTATATTTGTTGTAGAATAACTAATTGCGAATGAATTATGGCTAAGCTTTATCCGATTGGTATACAGAATTTTGAGAGTTTGAGGAATGATGGATACTTTTATGTCGATAAGACACGTCTGATCTACAAACTTGCGTGGATAAAGCACCCTATTCTTCACCTTGATTTTATAAAAGATAAGAATCTGTCAAGAGGTGCACATGTCTCCTTACATAACGGACATGTGCACCTTTTGACTTTACCGTTGCGTCACCATATTTTCATTCATTCTCTTTTTTCCTTCTTCCTCTATTTTCTTTCTCCATCTCTGAAATGCTTTCATGAGAGCATCTTCGTGTTTGTCGTCGATGTGATATTTATCCATAAATGATAGCAATGATTTTTTATACATGATGCCGTTCCGGAATTTATTTTTCAGCATCATGCTGTGTAACTCCGTTTTCAGCATTGTTTCTATTTCTTCTTCAATGATAATGATGCTGTCGTGTCCCAGGTAATTGTATGTTTCAGGATCTTTCCCATATCTTGGGGCGGGGATTATGAGGGTCAGGTTTCCGGTTTCTCGCCACGACACATTCCTTGGTCGTTTAGCTGTGAGGTTTTTGATTACGTGATACAGGTTTTCGATACTTTTTAGCCTGATGGCATTGAACTCCGTGACTACGCTGTTTTGGTAGCGTACATACATGTAAGCCGCCAGATAGGGCTTTACATAGATGGTTGTAGTGACCATTCTGATTAGATTTTGATGTAACAATTCTTTTATCTTCGTGGCCGTCTTTGACGGTTGAATTCAGTGCCATTGTGTTGAGAAAAAATCAACACTTTTTGGAGCTCTTTGGCACTTCTGTAAGAAGTTGTATATCAAATGGTTACAAGGTCTATATTTTTCTCATAGAGAATCGTTGCTTTTCTCTACGAGGAACGGGTCCTTTCTCTACGAGGAATCGATTGAATCTCGTAGAGAAACATGTGCTTTCATTAAATCCAAACTGCAAAAGTAAAATAAAATCTATTTTATATATTCTCCTGTTTTGGCTTGCATTCGTTGTTTTGTTGTAAAATATGGACGCGTTGCGGTATGTTTATTTATATCGCGCATGTGTATGAGCGAATGTTGGTAAAAGAGATGGCTTGTCCTGTTCGATTTATTAACTAAAATTAAACAAGGAGTTTTAAAATAAGGTTGAGCTTGTTTTGTTGGAAAAGTACGTGTTTTATTTATGCTTTCTGAATAAAAAAATATAGGCATTTATAGTATTTTAGAAAATACTATTTTTAATATATGCTGAGAATAAAATTGAGGGTTTAAATATCTGATTAAGAGCCGTTTGATTTTAGCGTCTTATTTGAAAAGTGTTTCAATAAACGTTCGTTTATTGGCACACTATTTTAGAAAGACTTTTATCTCCATTCAGGTTAAATTAAAAACGAATTAATTATTTTTTCATATATAATACAATCTGCTATAAATCAATAAGATATGTTCCGTTTAAAATATGATCAAATTATTTTTATTGAAAAATATTTTGTACATTAAAAAAAAGGACATATTTTTGTGCCAATAAACGAACGTTCATTGAAACACTTTTTGGTGTTAAGTAGTTTGTTTATAGTTATTTATGTACTAATTTGAAATGAAAATGGTACATAACACATATTTCCCCTCTTTATGTTTTGTCTCCTGCGATAGGGAAACTATTGAGGGCTAGTGTATCTGAAGAATTAATAATCCATTTTATACACGCTTGACCGGAAGGAGCTTCATTACCCCGGTGTCCCTAAAGAATATTCTATTGTGAACAAATCCACAGATATCTGTTGGTATCCGCTTCGTGTCACCTATAGTCGTGAACTACAGTTGAAGGAAGTGCTTGATGCCGAGTGTATAGAGAACTTCATCCCGATGCATTATGAATACGTGAAGCAGGGAGAACGTAAGATACGAAAGTTAGTTCCTGTAGTACATAACCTTGTGTTTGTCCACAGTTCTTTTGCTTGTATTGATCGTGTTAAACAGTCTCTTGGTTCTTCCTTATCTGTGCGTTATATCATTGATCGTGAGACGAATCGTCCTCTTATCGTTCCGGATTCGCAGATGCATAGCTTTATCGCTGTTTCGGGAAACTACGAAGAACAGATTGTTTATCTTGATCCGGCCCTTACCTCTTTACGGAAAGGAGATCGTGTGCGCATTATTGGTGGTGTTTTCGAAGGGGTGGAAGGAATTGTTATCCGTGTAAAAGGCGATCGGCGTGTTTCTGTTTGCATCAAGGGCATTATGGCTGTAGCCACTGCATATATTCATCCTTCTTTGATAGAGCTTATCCCCGACGCTGCTTGTGAGTAAGAAGCCGGTTCATTTTCTATTTTTCATCAATAGTCCACTGTAAATCATCTAATTGTAAATTTATCTATATGTTGTCTTTTCAATCACAAATTGATACTTTGTACCGTATAACCCGTGATCTTCTTAATATGGGTTTTGACGGGACTCCTCTTTATTCCAATGAATTTTGTGCACTCAATACAGAAGTTTACCGTCAGGCTGAGGCGCTTTTTGTGTTGCGAGGTTCCAATGTTGAAGAAGAGGCACAACGTTGCTATGTTTTATTGACGGCCTATCATGCTACCATCTATGATCATGGTAATAAAAATCTGAAAATCCAGTCTTTGCTTGACCGTAGTTGGCAATTGCTTGGACAGCTTTCTGCTTCTTTGCTAAAGTGTCAGCTTTTGGTGGCTTGTTATAGTGAAGTTTTTGATGAAGATCTGGCTCGGGAAGCACATGCAATTATGAACAGTTGGACCGGTCGTGAATGGACTAAGGCGGAATGTGAAGTTTCCGATTATTTGGAAAGTCTGGAAGCCAATCCTTGGCCTGATTGGGAGGTTGTAGAGTAAGGCGTATTGTAATTTTTGCGGAATCATTTAATAGATATTGTAATGAGAATGAGATTTTTGTATAAATGTTTGCTGTGTTTGTTGGCGATTTTGGCATCCTGCTCTGCCCCCAAAGAGGTACTTTATTTGCAGGATATCGCTTCTCTGAAAGAGGAGGTTATTGATAAGAACTATGAGGTAATCATTCATAAGGATGACCTATTGGCTATTTTGGTGAATAGTAAAGACCCGGAGTTGGCGTTACCGTTTAATATGCCTGTAGTTACTTATCAAATAGGTAGTACAACTTCTGGGCAGCAACGTTTGTTAGGTTATCTTGTTGATCAGAATGGCGATATTGACTTTCCTATTTTAGGAAGGCTTCATGTGGAGGGATTGACCCGTATGCAAGTGACGGAGTTGATAAAACAAAAATTAATGAATGAGGATCTGATCAAGGATCCTATCGTCACTGTTCAGTTTTTGAACTTTAAAGTTTCTGTGATGGGTGAAGTAGCCCGACCGGGTACATTTGATATTTCCGGTGACCGCATTACTTTATTGGAAGCTTTGAGTATGGCGGGTGATTTGACCATTTATGGCCGTCGCGACCGTGTAGCCGTTATTCGCGAAAAAGATGGCAAACGGCGTATATTGTATCATGACCTTCGCTCTTCCGATATTTTTCAGTCTCCCTGCTATTATTTGCAACAGAATGATATTGTGTATGTAGAACCCAATAAAGCCAAGACTGGCCAGAGCCGTATCAACTCCAATAATTCTGTGGGCGTTTGGTTGTCCGCCGTTTCGGTATTGGCTTCCATTACTTCTTTAATGGTAACTATGTTTAAATAATCCGGATATAAAGAGAATAATGAATACTGAATACAAAAACAATGATGTCCGCAAACAGGAGTCGGAAATTAATATCTCTGATATCTTCCATCTTATATTAGCTAATTGGTACTGGTTCGTACTGTCTGTTCTGGTCTGTGGCGGGGTAGCTTGCTTTTATTTAAAATCTTCTTCTAAAATATACAGCCGTAAGGCATCCGTTCTTATTCGCGATGATTCTAAGGGTGGTGGAATGAGTGAATCGGCAGCTTTTTCCGACCTTTCTCTTTTGGGTGGTAAACGTAATGTAGACAATGAAGTACTTGTTTTCCAATCCCGTCATCTGATGGAAGAGGTTGCCCGGCGTCTGCATTTGGATATGAGTTATCAAGTGAAGAATGGTCTGCGTAATGATGAACTTTACACCCATGCTCCGGTAACAGTTTCTTTTCCTGAGGCGGAGGAGCGTCAGGTTATAAAAGTAGTGGTTACTCCTGTTGATTCCGCTACGGTACGTCTTTCCGGTTTTTCTTTAGCTGTAGGTGGTGGGGTAGTCCGTTCGGAAGAGGTTTTGGATGTACATCTGAATGATACGGTTTCTACTCCGATCGGTCCGATGGTTATCACTCCTACGTTATATTATACGGATGTCTTTTATGGTAAGCCCGTAAATGTGGTCAAATCCAATTTGGAGGGTGTCATCGAAGGGTATCGTGGCAGGTTGAAAGTTTCTCTTGCCGGTAAAACAACAACTATTATCAACCTGGTTTTGGAGGATGTATCCACTGCCCGTGCGGAAGATATTCTGAACATGCTTATTGCCGTCTATAATGAGGATGTGATCAATGACAAGAACCAGATAGCTGTAAATACCTCCAAATTCATTAATGAACGTCTGATTATCATCGAACGTGAATTGGGTAGTGTGGATGCCAATATTGAAAGTTTTAAACGCGAGAACCAGTTGACGGACATCACTTCCGAGACGGGTATGTATCTTGCCAATACGAGTCGTTATCAGCAGGAGGGACTTAGTCTGGAGAACCAGTTGAGTATTGCTAAATATATTAAAGAGTATTTGACGGATCCTCAAAAGAGTTCGGATTTAATCCCTGCCAATACCGGTATATCGGATAACAGTGTTGAGTCTCAAATTAAAGAATATAATGATGTTTTATTAAAACGTGATAAGCTTGTAGTAGGCAGTAGCAGTAAGAATCCGATTGTGATGGATCTGAATAACTCTTTGGGTGCTATGAAGCAGACAATTATCCGTTCGGTAGATAATCTGATTGTCGGTCTGAATATCCAGTTGAAGAATATCCGTGAACAGGAAGAACAGACCACGAAGCGAATTGAGGCTGTGCCTGCCCAGCAGAAATATGTACTTACAGTGGAGCGTCAGCAGAAGATCAAGGAGGAACTTTATCTTTACTTGTTGAACAAGCGTGAAGAGAATGCTTTGACTCAGGCTATTACCGAGAGTAATGCCCGTATCATAGATGCTGCTTCGGGTAGCAGTGCTCCGGTGGCACCTAAAACAATGACAATTTTCTTGGCTTCCATTGTTTTAGGATTAGCTATTCCTGTAGGTGTATTTTGGTTGTTGAATGTGACGGATACCAAGGTTCGTACTCGTAAGGAGTTGGATGAAGTTTTAACCATTCCTTTCTTAGGCAATATTCCCCGTCATAGTAATAATAAGGGTGAAGATTCGGATGGTATTGTTGTCCGTGAGAACAGTCGTGATTCGGTTTCTGAAGCTTTCCGTATCATCCGTACGAATATGGACTTTATGCGTGTGAAGTCTGAAAAGTTACAGGTAGTCATGTTTACTTCTGCGAATCCTGGGGCAGGTAAGACGTTTGTATCGAGCAATCTCGCCATGAGTATTGCCCAGACGAACAAGAAGGTTGTTCTGCTTGACGTTGATATCCGTAAGGGTACCTTGAGTGGTATTTTTTCTAATTCTTCCAACCGTATGGGATTGACGCATTATCTTTCGGGAAGTACGGATAAGTTGGATGATATCGTTGGCAGGAGTGAGGAGTATGATAAATTGGATGTCATTTTCTCCGGTCCAGTTCCTCCCAATCCTGCCGAACTGTTGTTGAGCGAGCGTTTTGATCGTCTGATAACGGAACTTCGTCAACGTTATGATTATATTATTGTTGACAATGTTCCTGCCGGTATGGTTGCTGATGCTTCCATTGTCAATCGTGTAGCCGATCTTACCATTTTCGTAGTCCGTTCGGGTGTGATGGATCGTCGTCAGTTGCCGGAATTGGAGAATATGTATCGTCAGGAACAACTTCGTAATATGTCTGTGATACTGAATGGGGTTCCTTCAGACCATAAAGGCTATGGTTATGGCTATGGTTACGGTTACGGTTATGGATATGGATATGGAAATGAGGGTTATGGTCATAAACATGGAATGAAGAAAGGATTGAAGAAGTTTTTGGGATGGATTCTGAAACGCTGATATGAATAAAATGTTTGCGGCACACTTTAATGTCAATAACTTTCTATGTTTTTCAGTTCCAATTTTGTAAGATGAAAAGAGGCACTTATATAGATTTTTTGCGGTTTCTGGGGCTTGCTTCGATTATATTGGCACATACGTACGATGTGCTTATTCTCAAGCAACTAAGAGCGTTTGATGTTTGCCTGATGGTATTCGTGTCAGGCCTAGCGGCAGGCACAAACCCCATTATGGGTTACAAAGAATATATAAGGAAACGTTCCAAACGGTTGGTTTTCCGGTCTGGATATTCCTTGTCGCCTATTTCTCATTTTTTGTCATTATATATTCTGTTTAAAGAGTTGTAGTTAATAAGTTACTGGGAGAAAGACTCATTGCGAAGTACTTGGTATGACAGTAAAGAAATAATAACCTGTAAAATAAGATAATGGACAATAATAAAAGTAGCAACTTCAACCAAGCCCTATGGCTGGGAATAGGTTCGCTGTGCACATTTCTCATAGCATTTCTTACCGCACCCATCCTTGTCAGATATTTCGATAAGAATGAATATGGCACATACAGGCAAATCCTCTATGTCTATTCAAGCCTTCAGGCATTGTTTACCATGGGGCTTCCTTCCGTGTTCGCTTATTTCATTCCGAGACTGAATACGGGACAACAGAAGTTGCTCGTAAACAGGCTTACTCTGATGTTTCTTGGCTTGGGTGCTGTTTTTTCTTTGGCACTGTTCCTCGGAGCTGACCTCATAGCCGGTTTGCTGAAGAATCCGGAACTTTCTGCCGGTATCAAGTTGTTTTCTCCGTTCCCGCTGTTCACATTACCTACCATGGGGGTTGAGGGGATATACACGGCAATCCGGAGGACAAAGGAGATTGCCCTCTATCATGTATTCTCTAAAACGTTGATGTTTCTCTGTATAGTCTTACCCGTTATGGTGTGGCATACAGGTTATCGGGAAGCCATCATAGGATGGGGATTTGCCTCTTTCGTAACCTTTCTTGTGGCAATGTATATGAAAAACTCTCCTTACAAGAATGTTGACAATGAGACGATACCGAATCTGTATAAGGAGGTGTTCGGCTATTCGCTTCCCCTTACAGGCGCTTTCATAGCGGGATTCTTCTGCAATTCGGCAGACCAGTTTTTTGTCAGCCGTTATTATGGCACACGGGCATTTGCCGAGTTTTCCAGCGGTTGTTTCAGTATTCCTATAGTAGGAATGGTTGCAGCCAGTGTCAAGAATGTACTGCTGCCTTTGTTCTCGAAAGCCGATGCGGAACGCAACATGAGTAGTGCCGTCTTGTCCTATAACAATGCCGTTAAGAAGACAGCGACTATTATCATGCCGATGCTGTTCTTTTGCCTGTTTTTTGCCGATGATGTCATGGTCGTATTGTTTGGCGGACAATACAGTGTTTCGCAAGATTATCTGCGCGTGTACATAATCAGGGATTTTCTACAGATATTCCCTTACTTCTCTGTGCTCATGGCTCTCGGTTATTCAAAGCTGTACATGAATATGCACGTTGTTGGAGCTTTAGCCATCTGGACGGTTGATTTCCTTTTGGTTCGATTTCTTGTTCCGGCTCCTTCAATTGTCTTTGTCAGCAGTCTTTTTCATCTGTCATGTTCTATTACGGCTTTTATCTTCATTTTTAAGAAGACGCATATTTCACTTGTTCCGGGACAAGTTCTTCGGTATGTGGGGAAGCTCACTTTACATTGTTGCATTGTTCTTGGCATGCTGTTAATTTTACGCCATACCTTAATGACACAAGTGAACGTGTTCTTGTCTATCGCAATCTCAGGAGGCCTTTTCTATCTTCTGTTGATTGCTACCCAAAAAGTTTTTGGTCTCAAATATCTTGAGTCGGTTGTTCTACTTATTAATTCGCGCAGGAATGGAAAGAAGTAACGGAATTAAAATTTTTATAGCAGGAGACTTCTGTGTATATCATCCCGAAAGGGTGTCGCTTGGTCATGAACTGAAAAAAATCATTAATTTCAGCGATGTCAGAGTTGTTAACTTTGAAGGTCCTCTGCAAGTAGGGGAGAAACATACGGCCGGTGAATTTTACTTAAGACAGTCCCATCTGTCTCCGGAATGGCTGTTGAATAATGGATTCAATGTGATCGGGCTTGCCAACAATCATGCTTTCGATTTCGGAGAAGAGGGGTTAAAGGCGACCAAGAAAGCATTCGAGGATGTCCTTGCTATCGGTTGTGGGAAATGGAGTGAGGCCTACGGGGTAAAGTATTTGAAAGTAAAGAATAAAACTATAGGCTTTTTTTCGGCTTCTTCTGCGGATTTGGCTACTTTGAAAGACAGATGGACTGACGATGGTAAGTATGGTTGTGCGTGGATAAATCATATTTCTGTATCATCGATTATTTCAGAAGCAAAGGGTACATGTGATTATCTCATTGTTTTGCCGCATGCCGGAGTGGAATATATGGATGTACCTCTTCCTGAATGGAGGGATATTTACAAGTCGTTGATTGACGCGGGCGCGGACGCCGTCATGGCATCCCATCCCCATGTTCCGCAGGGTTTTGAAATGTATGCAGGAAAGCCTATTTTCTATAGTCTTGGGAATTTTGCTTTTGAGAAGGATGATCGGTGCGCTTCGTTGCATTGGTACAATAGTGTGGCAGTGTTGATAGAAATCACCGAAAATGACGTGCAAGTACAGCCTATACTGACTTATCTTAACGAGGATCATATCGTTGAGGTTGACGCGAGGGTGGAATCTGTGCGACACTTCCGCCACCTTTGCAACATACTGACCGATGACTCCGATTATATGGAAGAGGTCAACCGTTTCGTTCTTTCGCTTTATCCCAAATATGAAAATTGGCTGTTGAGTGGTTATGGGGCTGTCGGAATGTACCCGAAGTCATTACGACAAATGTACCGCATTTTTGCCGGATTTTTAAAATTGAAAGTGAACAGGCGTCTTTTTTTGCACCAATTACGTGAAGAGAGTACGCGTTGGCTTATGATACGTGCAAACAAATTGTTGTCTAAAACAAAGTTATAACATGGGGTTTAAGAATCAGATTGTTGCTGTTATGGAAAGAATTCCCGGTTTGAAGCAGATGCTGAAATTTCGTCGCCAGCGTGTGTTTAGGAAAATGGCATTGCAAGATCCCCGAATCAATGCTAACCGCGTGTACAAGCATATCTTTCATAAAGACATTAATTGGGAGAATCCACAAAACCTTATTGAAAAGATTTATTGGCTGCAACTGTTTACAGACACGACACTGTGGACAAAATGCGCTGATAAATATCGTATGCGTGAATATGTGGAAAGCAAGGGTTGTGGTCACCTGCTTCCTAAATTATATGGCCATTGGGAAAAGGCGGAAGATATTGACTACGGCAAATTACCGCAAAGTTTCGTACTGAAAACGACGAATGGCTGCGGGCAAGTACTTATTGTTCCGGATAAGTCCGAACTCAATATTGTAGAAACCAACAAGTTACTGAACCAGTGGATGGAACTCAAATACGGATTTACTGATGCACAAATTCACTACTCGCGCATTGAACCGTGTATTATTGCGGAAGAATATCTGTCTGTAAATGAAAAACGTCAATCTTTGATAGATTACAAGGTATGGTGTTTTGAAGGAAAACCGGAGTATATTCTTGTCGTCCACGATAGGATTATCAGAGGTCCGGGCAGGAACTATAAAACATCAGCCTACGATCTCGACTGGAATAACATTTCGGATAGGGCACTCAATAAGGACAACTGCCATTTTGATGGCATTGATTTGCCAAGACCGAAGTGTTTGGATGGAATGATAAAGCATGCAGCCATTCTTTCTGCCAGTTTCTCAGAGGTTCGGGTAGATTTCTATGATATCGATGGTCGCCTTGTGTTGGGAGAGATGACATTTACCAGTGGTTATGGTTCTCACAACGAAGCTTTTTATGAATACCTTGGCTCAAAAATAGACTTGAGCAAGGTTAGAAAATTAAGAGAAATCAACAAACCGAAATTGTGATTTTTAAAGCTAACATCCACTTTTTATATATTGGTTAAACGAAGATTAATTAGTAATCATGTTATTCAACTGTTTTGAATTTATACTATTTGGGGTATCAGTGGTAGTGATCTATTATCTAATATCCGATAATAAGTGGCGGAAGATTTTCCTTTTAGTAGCATCTTACTATTTTTATGCGTGTTGGAATGTGGCTTTTCTTGCTATTCTGTTATTTGAGACACTGCTTTCATATACCGTCCCCAGGTTATTCAAGGGGGGGGAGGAAGCAGCAAAAGGGACAGGAACCTGTTTGTAGGGGCGGTTATTCTCTTGTTGATGCCGTTGTTTTGCTTTAAGTATTTGAATTGTTTGTTGCACTTTTGGTTGTCATCATACTTATTGGAGTTTTGGGCGGTGGGCAGTTTATTTATTTTGCATTTTAAATTACAGGAAGAGTATGAAAGAATGGAATAAAGTTCTGCTTGGATCAATTGGAGTACTTGCTCTACTGTTTGTTGCCGACAGGGTTGTCGGTGCTCTTTGGGAGAAAACATACAAACATTCCAGATACGGCATTTTCCACCGTCAGGAATATTGTCTGCATAAGTCTGATGACAATATTCTGATACTTGGATCATCTAGAGCTGCCCATCATTATGTCCCCAAAATATTCACAGACAGTCTGAGGGAGTTACTACAATGGTGGAAGCGATGGACAGTGCATTTATTGCGCATATGGTATTCTGTCAGCATACATAGAAAAAAGATCAATTTCTCAAATTGTTATTTATGAAGTTATGCCGCTGGATGTGGAGGCATCAAAAGGTGCTACGTTTTCATTAGATGCGGCAGTTGACAGACTTCTGCTGAATTACGGAGAGTATGGGGTGATAGATTCATTAATAAAACTGAAAGGCTGGAAAGAGGAAGTAAAGCTTTGCTCCAAGACTTATCGTTACAATTCGAAGTTGGTATAGCTGATAAAATGCAACTTCATTGCAGAAACTGAAGATAGGGGATATGAACCGTTGCATGGGACAATGAATGTCAAAACAACGAAAGTCGATAGTGTAAAAAGTCAATCATCACCTGTCTTTGAAGAGGGAAAGATTGATTGTCTCAAGAGCATGATTCGCTTATGTAGGGATAACGGCATTAAGCTCATATTTGCCTATTCTCCTTACTATCATGTACTGCCTGCCGGTGGTGTAATAAAGGTTATGGAAATAGCGAAAGAAGAGTCCGTCTCTTTTTTAGACATGATGTTGGATGAGGATTTTGACAATCCTGAGTTGTTCCGTGATATTATGCATCTGAATGATGCTGGTGTCCAATTATGCTATAGTAAAATAGTTGAATTATTGAACGGGAATTTGTGTATGGAAATGTGATGTAATTCGCTTTCATTCAAGACATAAATGTAGTTAAAGGATAATTAAATAGAGTTGGCGAACGATAAAACGATTATAAAAACGATATAACAAATGGGTTATTTACATCTGAAATTTCCCAAGAATTCTTTATTCTTGGTAACTGGAGCGGCAGGTTTCGTGGGCTGCAATCTTTGTGAGGCAATCCTTGGCATGGGTTATCGGGTACGTGCGTTGGACGATTTGTCTACTGGCAAGCAGAAGAATGTAGACATGCTCGCCGATAATTCCCACTATGAGTTTGTGAAGGGCGACATTAAGGATCTTGATGTCTGTATGAAGGCTTGTGAAGGTGTGGACTATGTGCTTAACCAAGCCGCTTGGGGGTCTGTACCTCGTTCGCTTGAAATGCCTCTGTTCTATTCTTTGAATAATATTCAAGGAACGCTTAACATGTTGGAGGCTGCCCGTCAGAAAAGTGTTAAGAAGTTTGTTTACGCTTCAAGTTCAAGCGTTTATGGCGATGAACCTAATCTGCCAAAGAAAGAAGGAATTGAGGGTAATCTGCTTTCACCTTATGCGGTTACTAAACGCACCGATGAAGAGTGGGCAAAGCAATATACCCTGCATTACGGTCTCGACACCTACGGTATGCGTTACTTCAATGTATTCGGTCGTAGACAGGATCCCGATGGTGCATATGCCGCTGTTATTCCCAAGTTCCTTAAGTTGCTTTTGAACGGTCAGAAATGTCATATTAACGGAGACGGTCGGCAAAGCCGTGACTTCACCTATATCGAGAACGTTATTGAAGCCAATCTCAAAGCTTGTCTTGCTCCATCAAGTGCTGCAGGTGAGGCCTATAACATCGCCTACGGCGGTCGTGAATATCTCATTGACATCTACTATGGTCTGACCAAAGCCCTTGGTATAGATATGGAACCGGAATTCGGTCCCGATCGTGTGGGCGACATTAAACACTCCAACGCGGATATTAGCAAAGCCAAGACGTTTCTCGGTTATGATCCCGATTGGGATTTTGAACGCGGCATAGCAGCTGCCATTGACTGGTATAAGGATAATTTGTAATCTGTAAAAAATAATAATTAAAAACGAAGCAATGAAAGAAACAAAAATTTGTGTAATAGGTCTTGGCTATGTAGGTCTTCCTTTGGCTCGCTTGTTCAGCACTAAGTATCCTACTGTTGGTTTCGACATGAATGTTAAACGTTGTGAGGCATTGATGGCGGGTCACGATGCTACGCTTGAAGTGAGCGATGAACTTCTTCAAGATGCTATTAGTAATCATGGTTTTAAATGTACTGCCAACATTGATGACATCAAAAGTTGCAACTTTTATGTGGTGGCAGTTCCTACTCCTGTTGATATGAACAACAATCCCGATCTCACTCCTCTGTATGGTGCTTCCACTACGGTTGGTAAGGTTATAAGTAAAGGTGATGTAGTCGTTTACGAGTCAACTGTGTATCCCGGAGTTACCGAAGACGAATGTATTCCTGTTGTTGAGAAAGTGAGTGGAATGAAGATGAATGTAGACTTTTTTGCAGGTTATTCACCCGAACGTATTAATCCCGGTGACAAGTTACACACTGTGGAGCATATTAAGAAAGTAACATCGGGCTCAACTCCTGAAATTGGAGCCTATGTGAATGAGGTTTATGCAAGTGTTATCACTGCCGGTACGCATCTTGCTCCTACGATGAAGGTTGCAGAGGCCGCTAAGGTGATTGAGAATAGCCAGCGTGATATCAATATCGCTTTTGTGAACGAACTTTCTCATATTTTTACTAAAATGGGTATTGATACTCTCGATGTATTGGAAGCAGCAGGTACCAAGTGGAATTTCCTTCCTTTTCGTCCGGGGCTTGTGGGTGGTCACTGTATCGGTGTGGATCCTTACTATTTGGCGCAGTGTGCACAGCGTCATGGACACAACCCTGAGATTATTCTTGCCGGTCGTCGGATGAATGATGGTATGGGTGAATATGTAGCCACAGAAACCGTTAAGCACATGCTCAAGAAAGGCATACAGGTACTTAACTCTGAGGTTATCATTTTGGGATTCACTTTCAAGGAAAACTGTCCGGACGTGCGCAATACAAAGGTAATTGATATTTACAAGTCTTTGCGGGAGTATAATGCGAATATCACCGTTTACGATCCTTGGGCGAATCCGGTTATTGCAAAGCATGAGTACGGTATTGATGTGGTCAATAAACTTCCGGCACAGAAGTTTGATGCTGCCATTGTGGCCGTTGCCCATAAGGAATTTGAGAATATGGATGTTAGCGCACTGCTCAATGACACTCATGTGATTTTCGATGTGAAGTGTACATTGGATAGAAATATCATTGACGCACGTCTTTAATCTTTCTGACATGAAACTGACAATTATAGCCGGAGCGCGTCCCAACTTCATGAAGGTAGCTCCCGTGATACATGCTGTTCAAAACGCGCAGAAAGAGGGCAAGGACATTTTTTACCGTCTTGTTCACACAGGTCAACACTATGACAAGAATATGAGTGACACTTTTTTTGAGGAGCTTGGTATCCCTACACCCAATGTCAATTTGGGAGTGGGAGGTGGTACTCAGGCCGAACAGACGGCGGGTATCATGATGGCTTTTGAAAAGGAATTGATGGTCAATCCCACAGATTTGGTTGTCGTGGTGGGGGATGTCACATCAACTATGGCATGTTCTATAGTTGCCAAAAAACTCAATACCAAAGTGGCTCACATTGAAGCCGGAATTCGCAGTTGGGATCTCACCATGCCGGAAGAGATCAATCGTATGGTAACAGATTCTCTTGCTGATTACTTTTTTACTACATCTGAGATTGCTAATACTAATCTCCGTAATATGGGTATTAAGGAAGATCGTATATTCTTTGTGGGTAATGTAATGATTGACACTTTACTTGCCAATATGGATCGTTTTCGGAAACCCGAATGTTGGAATGCCCTAAATCTTGCGGAAGGACAATTTTTGGTTCTCACTATGCACCGCCCAGCCAATGTGGATGAAGCGGGTAAACTCAAACGTACTATGGAGGAGATTTTGGAAAACACCCATGGGCTTCCCGTTGTATTTCCCATTCATCCACGTACAGCCAGAATCTTTCATGATTTGGGCATTGATTCTTCTTTACTGCATATAGTAGAACCTCTTGGTTATCTGGAGTTCAATTATCTTGTGAGGTATTGTAAAGCTGTCATTACCGATTCCGGAGGGATTACAGAAGAGACAACGGTGATGCATGTTCCCTGTATTACGCTTCGGGATAATACCGAGCGCCCGGAAACTTGTACAATAGGTACCAATGAGCTTATCGGGACAGATCCGGATGCGATTAAGCCTGCTCTGGACAAACTTTTTGCCGGAAAGTGGAAGAGGGGAGACATTCCTGAACGGTGGGACGGCCGCGCAGCGGAACGGATCATTGCTTTGTTGGCAAAGTGACCATAATGATTTCTGATAGCACAGGTGGTTGCATATGCAATGCAGTTCGATACTGCCTATCAGAACAGAAAAAGTATATGGCACGTATTGGTGATTTAATATTTAAAAGTGTTTAGCATCTGGTATGTACATTGATGCAATATTTATAACTGCATGAAAGGTTTAATGAAAAGGAATTTGTTCCAATTAGAAATAAACCGTGATATAGCCAAGAAGGTATTTCTCTTTCTGATTTCTCCCTTTTTAGGATTTTTGGTTGCATTGAAAAGAATGAATACAAGGTCTTCATTTACCGTATTTTTTCTCTTTGCCGTTTTTTTTGGCATGTGTTTTACAACATCTGTAGGCAAGGATGAGTTAAACCGTGGAGATGCAGCTGCCTACAGGTACAGATTTGAACAATACCGTTATTTCAATGCAGCGGACATATCTGATGTATTTCAGGGATTCACAAGCATGCAGGATAGTAAAACGCGCGATATATACGTTCCTTTGATGTCCTTTGCAGTAGCGAAGGTTAGTGAGAACTATCATGTGTTTTTTGCGTTTCTTGCGATGGTGATGTCTGTGTTCATGCTGTTGTCTTTCAAATTTCTTGTAGGCGAGGAAGCGTTTAAGTATTCTTGGGTATGTTTACTGTTGGCTTACTTCTTTATTCGTGGTAATGGTATTTTCAATATCAATGGTTGCCGGTTTTGGACTGCTTCTTGGATTGCCATTTATTGTAATTTTCAGTTGTTTAGGAATGGGAATAGGAAATACCTCGCGTTGGCACTTCTTACCCCGATGGTGCATTCGTCCTATTGGTTTTATCTCATTATGCTGGCGCTTGTCTATGTATCCGGTAAATTTACCCGTTTCTGGAAAATTGCTTTTTTTGTCAGTTTCTTTATTTCCAGTGTGTCTATGCAGTTATTGCAAGACTTGAGTGATTATCTGCCACCTGCACTTCAGTTCTTGGTTGATCGGTATACAGATGATTTTGAAGAAAAGGGAAATCTATATCAGGTGTTAAGGCGTTTGTATACTTTAGTGGGTAACATTTATCTGGTATATATGATGTATCTCTTCATGAAAAATGAAAATGGGATAGTTCAAAATCCAAAAACCAGATTCCTTTATCAATTCCTGCTTGTATGGATGGCTGTTATCTTTTTTGTGATGCCTATACCCTCCTTGGGGGCGCGCTATTTGAAATTGGCTATGCCTGTGATAGCCTACATCTGGTTGGTGGCATTTGAAAGCCGAGGAATGTACCGTAATGTCATCAAGATATTTCCTCTCTTTTTTATGATGGTGATTTATGAAGAATTCACGGGGTATATCAGCCATTCTGTTTATTCCGATTTTTATTATACCAGTCCTATTTATCAAATTTATAAGTATTTAATCCTTGGCGTAGAATGAAAATAGTAGTTGTCACGCAAAATTGTTTCCCTTACATAAGTCCACGTTCCAATCGGGCAACAGAACTTGCCAAAGAATTCGTAAGGCAAGGACACGATGTCACGTTGTATGCTCTTTTGGGCGATGTCGATTATTTTGATTTTTGTGAAAATACAGGTGTCAAGGTGAAAAATTTAGGTAAGTCGAAATATGGTTTGCTGGATAATGGTAATAGACGAAACAATAATCCGTTCTATAAGCTTGTCTCACGTTATTTGGGGAACTATTTTGATTTTCCAAAGATAGAATTGATGCCCTTGACATCAAAAGCATTGGGAAACGAGGGACGCATTGATATGCTCGTTACCATAGCCCATCCTCATACGATTCATTGGGGCGCCGCAAAATATATCAAAAAGCATAGAGATAAAGTGGGGTATTGGATTGCCGATTGTGGAGATCCCTATATGCTGAATCCCGGTACAAATTATCCTCGGTACTTTGAATATGTTGAAAAGTATTGGTGTAAGCTGTGTGACAGTATCACTATACCCATAGAAGAAGCTAAAAAAGCATATTATCCTGAATTTGCAGACAAAATAGAAATTATTCCTCAAGGTTTTGATTTTGAGAATAACAAGCTGGCCGACTATAAGCCAAATGATGTACCGACATTTGCATTCGCAGGGCTGTTTTATAAAGATTTGAGAGATCCAGTCAAATTTCTTGAATATCTGACTACAGTAAAAAGTGGATTCAGATTTATTATTTACACCAAAGATACTCCTTATAATAGGGGAACTTTTTCTTTAGACAATTATCAGGCAAAGCTTGGGGAGAAATTGGTTATTAGGAATTTTATTCCCCGTGAGCAATTGCTGTTTGAATTGTCGGGTTATGATTTTGTTGTCAATATACGTAATAAATCCACAGTACAACAACCAAGCAAGTTGATAGATTATGCATTGGCAAAACGCCCGATTCTTGAGATAACCTCGGATTTTAATGAGGATTCGATGTTGGAGGATTTTCTTGTGGGTAATTATGAGAAACAAACAATCGTTCCGGATATTGAGCGGTACAATATTAGAAACGTTGTTGGAAACATGTTGTCTTTAGTTAAACCACATAATGATTCGTTTTAGTTTTTAATGATATGAGAATTGCTTTTTTTACAGCTCGTCTTATATATGGTGGAGGTGAAAAAGTAAACAATTGGTTGGCTCAAAAATGTGTTGAAGCCGGTTTTGAAATTGTACATTTCACTCCTCGATATGATGATGTATATAGAAGAAATTTAGCGTTGGTGGGGCTTGATAACTTGGTTGAAGTGGTGGAATACCCACACAGCATCAAAAAACGACATCCCATCCGATTTACGTTGGAAATGATTCGGTTGTATAAAATTGCGCGGATAGATGCAATACTGATGTTCGGAGGCAGTTTCCTTGAGGAATGGGCAGCGAAAAAGCTTGGGATCAAAGTGATTTTGGCGGAAAGATGCAATCCTAAGTGGCGGAAACTTCCAAGCAGAATACTTAAACTGTTGCAATATAAATTGGGAGACTGCTTTGTTTTTCAGACTCCTGAGCAAGCTAAATGTTATTCCAAGTATGCTCAGAACCATTGTATCATCGTACCTAATCCAATTATAGGCAATCTGCCTTTGCCAACAGTTCCTTTGAGAAAGGAGATCGTAACTGTAGGCAGATTGTCAGGTGAGAAGAACCCGGTTGGTGTGATTGATGCTTTTGGTAAATTTCATGATAACCATAAAGACTATAAATTAATAATGTATGGGAGTGGTCCTCTTGAATCGCAACTGCGTAAAAAAATTGACCAATTGTCTTTGGCTGCCCATGTGGAGATCATTCAAGGAAAAGCCAACATACCGGAACTTATAGAAGGTGCTTCTTTGTTTGTGTCCAATTCTGTCAACGAGGGTATACCGAATGCGTTGATTGAAGCTATGAGTATGGGGATTGCTTGTATATCGACAGATTGTCCGATCTATGGACCTAGAATGCTTATCCGGAATGGGGAAAATGGTATTCTGATTCCGGTTGGTGATACCGAAGCTTTATATCAGAGGATGTGTGAGGTTGTAGACAATCAATCTTTAATGGATAAATTACGCACCAATTCTGTGAAAATTAGAGAGACATTGGATGAAAATAAGATTTTTAGTAAGTGGTGCGAATTGTTAATGAACTTAGAACAGCCGAATTGTGTATGAGATTCGAATTTTTATTTAGAAATCGTTTTTGCAGAGGTATTATAGCGATTTATCATACTTATTTTTCATTCAAAAGATCTTCGTTGGCCTATTGTCATGAGAGTGTTAGAATAGGAACGCCTTTCATCGTGGGAAATCCAAAGAACGTCTTTTTGTACGAAAATGTATCTATTGGTGGAGGTGAAATTTCTGCCACCAATGCAAAGTTTATAATGAAAAAAAACTCGGTATGTTCTTCTGGCTTAATGGTAAGGACAGGTAATCATTATCAAGAGGTTGGAAAACTATTCAGATTAATTGATGATGCATACAAGCTTGAACATGGCTTGGTTGAAAAATTTGATAAAGATGTTGTTGTTGAAGAAGATGTTTGGTTAGGGGTTAATGTAACTCTTTTAAGCGGTGTAACAGTTGGGCGTGGCGCTATCGTGGCTGCCGGTTCAGTTGTAACAAAGGATGTACCTCCATATAGTGTAGTAGGGGGAGTGCCTGCAAGGTTTATTAAGTTTAAATGGCCTTTAGAGGATATTTTAAAACATGAGCGTATTATTTACACTGTGGATGAAAGAATTTCAGAAAATAAATTAGTTGAAATAGTAGGCCAATACTGTAAATAAATATATTGAAGAATTTTCATAAAATGAGTAAAGTAAAAATTCTGTATTTTTTGTATACGTTACCATCCTATTTGTTATTGTTTCTACATTCTGTCAAGTTTGGTAAAAGGGTTTTATTTTGTGGATTCCCATCAGTTAAACGTACAGCTACTTCTGTGATCGAAATTGGAGATTATTGTCGTTTTATGTCTCTTCAAACAGGTAATAGAATCGGGCTTAATCATAAGTGTATGCTTTCAATGCAACCTGGTGCTATCTTGAAAATCGGTAATAATTGCGCTTTCTCCGGTGTTTCCATCTGGTGCTTTAAAAGCATAACATTGGGAAATAACGTTCGGGTGGGTGCCAATGTACTCATATTGGATGGAGACGCTCATCAAGATGACCCAAGAGCAGGGAAAAATAAACCTGTTGTGATTGAAGATAATGTTTGGCTTGGCGGCAATGTGGTGGTAAAGAAAGGTGTGCATATCGGCCGTAATTCTGTTATTGGGATGAATAGTGTCGTTTCTAAAGATGTTCCGGCAAACTGTATGGCTATAGGTAATCCATGCATTGTTGTTCGACAATTCGATGCTGATATGATTAATAAAATTGAAGAGTATTACAAATGAAGATATTCTTTGTTGGTCTTCAGAAAGTCCCGTATGCCAATAGAGCTTGTGATATCCGGTTGGATTCTTTTGCCGAATTGTTCGTTAAATGTGGCTGTTCTGTGACTGTCCTTAATAGATATTCTGCTCAGAAAGATATTTTTGATGAGATAAAAAGACGTAGATATGAGGTTGTTGAGCTGATCAAGCATAAGAGGACAAGTGCATTGTCTTCAATATTGTATCTGTTTTCTGTGGTAAAGGAATTTTTTTTTCTGATAGGATATAGATTAAAGGGTGATAAGAATGCCGTATTGCATATATATTCAGGGCATTATTTTGATATGTTGTTCTACTGGTTTATTGCACGGTTGTGTGATTATAGAGTGATTTATCAGTATGTGGAATATAGACTTGATGAAAAAAGAAAGAATCCGTATCATAGAGTAAATGCATGGTTGGTAGACAAATGTGGGGCAAAACTTTGGGATGGTGTTATTCCGATAAGCCATTTCCTTAAAGATCGGGCATTAGAGCAAAATCCAAATTTAAAATGGATGATGGGACCTCCAATTTGTGACTATGCTCAATTTGACCGATATAGAACAAAGAAGAAAAACTTAGTACTGTATTGTGGTAGTGCCGGCTATTTTGAAGTTATCAAGTTGGTGGTTGATTCGTTTAATACATCACGACTTTCTGAAAGCAATAGATTGGAATTGATTATCTCTGGAACAAAGTCACAAATTCAAAAAGTAAAAGATTATGCCCCGAGTGCAATCGTGAAAACAGGATTGCCATATATAGAGTTGATAAAAGCCTATAATGAAGCGAAAGTGCTATTGATACCATTGCGTAATTCTGTGAAAGATATATCACGTTTCCCTAATAAGATATGTGAGTATGCAGCTTCAAAGAGTGTAATTGTAACAACACAATACGGTGAACCTGCATATTTCTTCAAAGATAAAGTTTCTGCCATTTTATCTGACGATTGTAGTGTGAATTCTGTTGCATATAGTTTGAATTGGATAGCAGAACATGAAGATCAAATTGAAGAAATTGGCAAGGCCGGTTATGAAGTAGGTTTACAATATTTCGAATTAAATTCATACAAGGAGAAGATAATGGATTTTTTAAAGTCAATACAATAGATCATAGTATGGGCAATAACATATTAGTTTTGGCAAACAGCATCATAGGACTACACAGCTTCCGTAAAGAAGTGGTGAAAGCTATGGTGGATAATGGCTACGTTGTATATTTAGCTTTTCCTGATAAGGATGAGAGGGCAAAATACTTTGAGCAAATTGATTGCAAATACGTTGACGTGAAGTTTGATAGACGAGGTATGAATCCCATTAAGGATTTAAAACTACTTCTTGATTATATTAAAGTTATTAAACGGATTAAGCCTGTTGCTGTATTAACTTATACTATTAAACCGAATGTTTACGGTGGTATAGCTGCTGCTTATTGTGGTGTGCCTTTATTGGCGAATGTTACAGGTCTTGGTGATGCGGTAGAGAATAAGGGCTTTTTAGGTAAGTTGACTGTTTTTTTGTATAAGTTAGGACTTAGGAAGGCAAATACTGTGTTTTTTCAGAACAATTCAAATCTTAAGTTTTGTGTTGATTCTGGGATTGTCGTTCAGGAACAGTCTTGTTTGCTTCCAGGTTCTGGTGTGAATACGTCTTATCACGTCTATCAGGAGTATCCGACAGATAATATAATCAAGTTCCTGTTTATTGCACGTCTGTTAAAAGACAAAGGAACAGAGGAATATTTTGAGACTGCAAAGATTATAAAAGAAAAGTATCCTAATACCGAGTTTCAGATATTGGGCTATTGCGACGATGGTAAATATCAAACCCAATTAGATGAATTGACAAAGACTGGAGTTATTAACTTTTTGGGGTGTGCCACTGATGTACGTCCATATATTGGTGACGTATATTGCACAATTATGCCATCTTATCACGAGGGGCTTTCTAATGTGAATCTCGAGAGTGAAGCGAATGGCCGCCCTGTGATTACAACTAAGGTTCCCGGCTGTAAAGAGACTGTTGATGATGGTATAACGGGCTACTTGTGTGATGCAAGAAGTACGCAGGATCTTACAGATAAGGTTGAGAAGTTCATTAATCTTTCATATGAGGAGAAGAAGCAGATGGGGCTAAATGCTCGGCGAAAAGTAGAGAGAGAGTTTGAACGGCAGATAATCGTGGATGCTTATTTGAAAGCTATTAAGATATTGCAATAATAAACAATGTATAAACACTTTTTTAAGAGGTTACTTGATTCTTTTATAGCCTTTGTCGTATTGGGTATTCTATTTATACCTTTGGTAATTATCACTGTTTGGCTTCATTTCGCCAATAAGGGTGCTGGAGCATTTTTTTTTCAAGAACGTCCTGGTAAAGATGGTAAGACATTCAAGATTGTTAAGTTTAAAACCATGACCGACGAGTGTGATGTCAACGGTAATCTTCTGCCTGATGAGGTACGGTTAACGAAAGTAGGAAAATTTGTACGTTCTACAAGTATTGATGAATTACCGCAATTCTGGAATGTGTTGGTTGGCGATATGTCCCTTATAGGGCCTCGCCCGTTGTTGGTGCAATATTTACCTCTATATAATAAGGAGCAGGCTCGTCGCCACGAAGTGCGTCCCGGAATCTCCGGTTGGGCGCAGTGTCATGGCCGCAATTCGTTGTCATGGAGTGAAAAATTTGCTTTAGATGTGTGGTACGTTGATCACTGTACACTGATGACCGATATTAAAGTTGTGCTCATTACCATTAAAAAAGTGTTGGTACGTGATGGAATTTCGCAAGAGGGTAATGCCACGATGGAACCTTTTAATGGAAATAACTAATGTATTTATATGGAGCAAGTGGTCACGCCAAGGTGATTATTGATATTATAAAAACACAAGGTGGAGTAGTTGAAGGCTTGGTGGATGATAATCCCAACCTTAAAGAATTAAACGGAACTCCAGTTTTACATGATGCTACCGGGTTGTCTCCCTTTATTATCAGTATCGGTAATTGTAAGATTCGTAAGATGATCGCAGAACGACTTGATTGTGCGTTTACTACGATCATTCATTCTACTGCAATCATTTCGTCTACTGCTATCATCGGAGAGGGTACGGTGGTAATGCAAGGTGCTATTGTTCAAACAGAAGTAAAGATTGGTAAGCATTGCATTATCAACACGAAAGCGAGTATAGACCATGAGTGTGTGATTGGTGACTATGTCCATATAGCACCTGGCTGTACGATTAGTGGCGATGTGTGTGTGGGCGAAGGAACGTGGGTTGGTGTTGGTTCAACCGTTATTCAAGGTGTCAGGATCGGTAAAAATTGTTTTATCGGTGCCGGTAGTGTAATAGTTAAAGATATTCCAGATAATAGTAGGGCATATGGTGTACCTTGCAAAATAGTAGGAACAACTAAATAAAATATAAAACAATGGCTGACATTCCTAAAAAGACGATTTATCTCTGCCTTGCCCACATGAGCGAGGAGGGCATTGAACAGAAATATGTGAAAGAAGCATTTGATACTAACTGGGTAGTACCTTTGGGACCGAATGTGAATGCATTTGAAAATGATCTCAAAAATTTTGTTGGAGGTAAAAGTGAGGTTGTTGTACTCTCGGCGGGTACGGCTGCTGTACATCTTGCACTGATAGCTTGTGGCGTTCAGGCTGGAGATGAGGTAATAGTGCAGTCGTTTACTTTCTGTGCTTCGTCGCATCCGATTACTTATCTTGGTGCAAGGCCGGTGTTCGTGGGGTCTGAAATGGATACTTGGAATATGGATCCTGTACTTCTTGAAGAGGCTATCAAAGACCGTATCGCTAAGACTGGCAAGAAACCTAAGGCGATTGTGCCTGTAGCACTTTATGGTATGCCTTATGATTGCGAGAAGATTATGGAGATTGCGAACCGGTACGATATTCCGGTTATAGAGGATGCTGCAGAAGGCTTTGGCAGTAAGTTTGACGGCAAAGTGTTAGGTACTTTCGGTAAGTTTGGTGTACTGTCATTTAACGGTAACAAGATGATTACTACATCGGGTGGCGGTGCTTTGATTTGCCAAAATGCTGAAGATAAGAATACCGTTATGTGGTATGCTACCCAAGCGCGTGATGCTTATCCTTATTATGAACATACAGCGATCGGTTATAATTATCGCATGAGTAATATCTGTGCCGGTATTGGCCGTGGTCAGATGACTGTAGCAGATGCGCATATTGCTCATCACAAGCATGTGCAAGCTTTGTATGAGGAGTTGTTGAAAGATGTAGTAGGTGTGCATATCCACAAGCAGCCTGTGGATTCACGCTATGATGCTAATTTTTGGTTGTGTACTGCTATCCTTGATTCAGATGTAAAGATTGTTGGTCAAGAGAAGGCCTATAAGGAAGTTATTAAGACTGCTGTGGGAGGAGCTGCCGGTGTGATTAAGGCAGTGGATAGCGCTACAACGGATTGTCAGCCCAATGAGAATGTGGAAGCATTGCGTGTATTTATGCTCTCGAAGATGGTCGAAACCAGACCGGTTTGGAAACCGATGCATAAACAACCGGTCTATGCAGAAGCTCCTTGTTACACTAATGGTGTAGAAGAAGATATTTTTAAGGTAGGTTTCTGTCTGCCGGCTGGTCCTTATGTGACAGATGATAATGTACGTTACATCGTGGAATCAATTAAGGAAGCTATCGTGAAGTCGTGACGGATATTTCTATTAAGTGATCTTGCGGCTCTTTGTGTAACGAATTAGCGGATGAGGATTTTTTTGAATCTGTTGAAAGGACTTTTCTTTTTCTTCTGTGTGCCCTATTTTGTTTGGAAACAGAAGAAAACGACTGCATAAAACTAAACATTGAATTCGTTCAATGCTTTCTTCCTTACTAATAAAGATTTAGATGACGTAAGGAATGCCGGATTATTCTGATGCGAATCATGGTAATTCTGCTTAATATTATTGTTTGTTTGTGTAGCCCTCCTTTATAAGGTCTGGCGTGACCTATTACATTAAAGGAGGGCTTTTTATTTAGATTTAGGTGTATCCTTTTTGAAATAATGATTGCTACATTCTTTTCATCTCAAATGTAGCTATCAATAGCCAAATTTCTCTGCTTTATGGAGGAGTTTGGCTATCTTTGATTTTTGAAATCTTAAGAGTCATATTGGTATTCCATTTATATGAAAGATTTATTTTTTGTATCCGTTATTAAAATGGGAATAATCCGTAAGCATTAACTGAAGTATCTACTACCATTTTACACACACATGTCAATGCCGGTAAATCTCTATAATAACGAGGAACATAGAAGATTGGCGGGTAGGGTGGGCTGAGACGCTGATAGTGATATAAATCAGGAAAAAAGGCCGGAGCTGTTAGTATGCAGTTCCGGCTTTCTTGTTATTATATCTCTATGGTACAACTTTGGGTGGTACTCGTCCGGAAACATGGAAAGATCTCCTTTATTACCTTCCCTTTCCCCTTTGCTTGTCCTGTAATTGTCTCTTTTACTATGCTAAATCGTATCAAGACGATGCTGTGACTTGTCTTTTTGTCTCTGATGGGAATGTCGCACCTTTGCAATGTTAACGTTAGCAAGGTAATAATCATTAGTATTTATTTAACAAAAAAGAAAATTATGGCAATTAGATTTAAAAGAGTTTCACGGTTGAGTGATCCGACCAATCAAGATTCAGTTAAGAGAACGTATCCTATTATTTCGTATAAGTATGACACTCCGGCAACTCTGAAAGAGGTGGCACAGGAAATCAGTGGAAACTCTGGTGTGAGTGAAGGTGAGACAATCAGTGTACTGAAAGACTTTCGGACATTGATGCGTAAAATCCTTTTGGGAGGACGCTCGGTAAATATTGACGGAATAGGTTATTTCTATCTGTCGGCACAAAGTAAAGGAACGGATAAGGCGGAAGATTTTACAGCAAGTGACATTACCGGATTGCGCATCTGTTTTCGTGCAAACAAGGATATACGTCTTAATGCGGGCGCATCGTCTACTCGTACGGATGGACTGATGTTTAAAGATCTGGATAGACTGAACGATGAAGGCACCGATGCTCCTTCCGGTGGCGACGGGGAAGGGGAAGACCCGGCTGCATAACGCAGATAGATGCAACTGACTACAATTATGGCCTTCATCACTGCCCTTGGCGGGTTGGAGGCCATTAAGTGGCTGGTGCGGTTTGTGACTTTCCGTAAGATGGATGTCCGGAAGGAGGAGGCATCGATAAATAGTATGGAAGCAGAGAACCGCAGGAAAACGGTGGACTGGTTTGAGGAGCGCCTGGAACAGCGTGAAGAGAAAATCAACGGACTTTATGCGGAGTTACGGAAAGAACAGGAGGAGAAGATCGGTTGGATGATTCGCTGTCATGAAGTAGAGTTGATACAGAAAGAATCGGAAATAAAAAAGTGTGATATAAGAGGATGTGTGAAACGTATTCCTCCATCGGATTATTGATTTGAAAGAAAGGATTTATGGTTATGAGAAAGATCGATTCTGTGATTATACATTGTTCGGCTACGAAAGCCGGAATGGATTTTAGTGTTGCGGATATAAACCGTTGGCATCGTGCCCGGGGGATGGACGGGATAGGTTATCATTATGTAGTCCGGCTGGATGGAACCGTGGAAAAGGGGAGAGAGGTGGAAGTGGCGGGTGCGCATTGCTTGGGATGGAACGGGCGAAGTATAGGCATTTGTTATATCGGAGGACTGGATACGAACGGGAATCCTGCCGATACACGGACGGATGAGCAGAAAAAATCGATGAAGGGGCTTGTGGAAGAGTTGAAGTTGCGGTATCGGATTGTGACGGTGATGGGTCACCGGGATACTTCGCCGGATTTGAATGGGAATGGGATTATAGAACCGGGTGAGTTTATAAAGTCCTGCCCCTGTTTTGATGTGAAAAAGTGGTTGATGGTCTGGAGCCTTTCGCTTTTCTTTTGGGCTTGCGGGACTACCGAGTGTATGGAAAATCATCGTACGGAAATAGATACCGCTGTGTTGGAGACCGAAACTGAGAAATTTTCCGGTGTACAAAAGAGATTGCGGAAAATACAGGAAAGGATGAATGAACATGTGGAGGAAACGATTTTTGTGTGGACGGAGGATACTGCGGAAATGGTTGGACTTAAGGAAAGAGTATCACCACGAAAGAAGTTGCTTTCTGTAACAAAAAGGACTGTAGACAGGGACGGAAAGAGATTGCAAGAGGAGAAATTTGATGGTGCTGTTATGAAAACCGATTCATTGCAGGTGGCGGAGTATACACGTGTGAAAACGGAGGATCGGGTGGATAAGCAGGAGAAAAAAAGAGGAGGATGGGGGAAATTGGGATTGTTGGCTGGAATTTGTGTAGTATGCATCTTATTTTTTAGAAAGATTTTTATTGTTGATAATCAGTGAGTTTTTGTCTTTGTGAATAAAAAAGTGAAAAAATAATCATCAAAAGTTTTGGCAGTCTCAAAATAAGCTGTACCTTTGCATCGCTTTTGAAACGGAAGTGTACGGGCGTTTAGCTCAGCTGGTTCAGAGCATCTGCCTTACAAGCAGAGGGTCGGCGGTTCGAATCCGTCAACGCCCACTATAAAACCGAAACACTTCCGCCAATAAAAGGGCGTTTAGCTCAGCTGGTTCAGAGCATCTGCCTTACAAGCAGAGGGTCGGCGGTTCGAATCCGTCAACGCCCACAAAAAATGGATAAAAAGGTGCCTTGCAATATTTATTGTGAGGCATTTTTGTTTTCTTACCTCTTTTATATAAACTTTCTATCCTCTTTGTGCATTATAAATCAAGAAAAAGAGCTAATTTTGCAAACTGATAATTATCTGAACGACATATGGAACTTGATTTATTAACGGCTATTTCTCCTATTGACGGCCGATACAGAGGCAAAGCAGAAGCTTTGGCTGACTATTTTTCTGAATACGCACTGATAAAATACCGCGTGCAGGTAGAAGTGGAATATTTCATCACTCTGTGTGAATTGCCTCTACCACAACTCAAAGGAATCGACAAAAGTGTATTTGAAGCTTTACGTGCTATCTATCGTAACTTTTCTGAAACAGATGCCCAGCGCATTAAAGAAATAGAAAGTGTGACCAATCACGATGTGAAAGCGGTGGAGTATTTCCTTAAAGAAGAATTTGATAAGTTGGGCGGATTGGATGAATACAAGGAATTTATTCATTTCGGTCTGACATCGCAGGATATTAATAATACCTCTATTCCGCTTTCGATCAAGGAGGCGTTGGAAAAAGTGTATTATCCCCAGATTGAAGAATTGATCGCTCAACTGAAAACATATGCTGCAGAGTGGGAAAATATTCCGATGCTTGCGAAAACGCATGGACAACCGGCTTCTCCAACGCGGTTGGGTAAAGAAGTGATGGTGTTTGCTTATCGCATGGAGCGGCAATTGGCTACTTTGAAAGCCTGTCCTGTTACTGCTAAATTCGGTGGGGCGACAGGTAATTACAATGCGCATCGTGTGGCTTATCCGGAATATGACTGGAAGGCATTTGGCAATCGTTTTGTGGCTGAGAAACTTGGTCTGGAACGCGAAGAGTATACTACGCAGATTTCAAATTACGATAACTTATCGGCTATTTTTGATGCAATGAAACGGATCAATACGATCATGATCGATATGAACCGTGATTTCTGGCAGTACATCTCTATGGAGTACTTCAAGCAGAAGATTAAAGCCGGTGAGGTGGGGTCAAGCGCTATGCCGCATAAAGTAAATCCGATCGATTTTGAGAACGCGGAGGGAAATTTGGGTATAGCTAATGCTATTCTGGAACATTTGGCGGTAAAGTTGCCGGTATCGCGCTTGCAACGTGACTTAACGGATTCGACTGTGTTGCGTAATGTCGGTGTTCCTTTCGGACACATCGTTATTGCTATTCAGAGTTCTTTGAAAGGATTGCGTAAGTTATTGCTGAATGAAACAGCTATTTATCGCGATCTGGATAACTGTTGGAGTGTAGTTGCCGAAGCGATTCAGACTGTTTTGCGCCGGGAGGCTTATCCGCATCCGTATGAAGCGTTGAAAGCATTGACAAGAACCAATCAGGCGATAACGGAAAGCTCTATCAAAGAGTTTATCGAAGGTTTGGATGTTAGCGAAGATATAAAGAAAGAATTAAGAGTAATTACCCCGCATACTTATACGGGACTCTGAGAAATCTCTAAATACCGGCCGTGAGGCCAATGTTTAATTTTTATTCGAATAAAGTAATGAGTACAGAAAACGAAGAATGGCGTGACAGCTCTAATGAAGAGAACACAGGCGCCGGCCGTGATGGTAACAGGTCTTACAACAGGGAAGGTGGGTACAATCGCCCTTCTTACAATCGTGAAGGTGGCGATCGTCCGTATCGTCCGAGATTTAATCCTAATAGTGAAGGAGGCGAACGTCGTTCGTATGGTGATCGTCCTCAGCGTCCTTCTTACAATCGTGAAGGCGGTGATCGTCCGTATCGTCCGCGTTATAATAACAATGAAAGTGGTGAGCGCCCGCAGCGTTCGTATGGTGATCGTCCGTCTTATGGTGACCGTCCGCAACGTCCTTCCTACAATCGTGAAGGCGGTGATCGTCCGTATCGCCCGCGTTTCAATAATAATGAAGGTGGCGAACGTCGTTCATATGGTGATCGTCCTCAGCGTCCTTCCTATAATCGCGAAGGGGGAGACCGTCCGTACCGTCCGCGTTTCAATAATAATGAAGGTGGCGAACGTCGTTCGTATGGTGACCGTCCGCAGCGTCCTTCTTATAATCGCGAGGGTGGTGATCGTCCGTACCGTCCGCGTTTTAACAATGGCGGCGAGGGACGACCTCAAGGATTTGCCCGTCCGCAACGCCGTACCGGTGATTATGATCCCAATGCGAAATACAGTAAGAAGAAGCAGATAGAATATAAGGAACAGTTTGTAGACCCTAACGAACCGATTCGTTTGAATAAGTTTTTGGCCAATGCCGGAGTTTGTTCACGACGGGAAGCTGATGAGTTTATCACGGCAGGAGTTGTTTCGGTAAACGGTGAAGTGGTAACGGAATTGGGTACTAAGATCAAACGTTCTGATGTGGTGAAATTCCATGATGAACCGGTAAGCATCGAGCGTAAAGTATACGTTTTGTTGAACAAACCGAAAGATTGTGTGACTACTTCTGATGATCCTCAAGCGCGTCTAACTGTGATGGACCTTGTGAAAGGAGCTTGTAATGAGCGTATTTATCCGGTAGGTCGTTTAGACCGTAATACGACAGGGGTGCTGTTGCTGACCAATGACGGGGATCTGGCTTCTAAACTGACGCATCCGAAGTTTTTGAAAAAGAAAATATATCACGTTTATCTGGATAAGAATTTGACGAAGGCGGATATGGATCAGATTGCGGCAGGGATACAACTGGAAGACGGTGAGATTCATGCAGATGCTATCAGCTACGCGGATGAGAATAAACGTGACCAAGTAGGTATCGAGATTCACTCCGGTAAAAACCGTATCGTTCGTCGTATATTCGAATCATTGGGATACAAAGTGGTTAAGCTTGACCGTGTATTCTTTGCCGGTCTCACTAAAAAAGGACTGCGTCGTGGTGAATGGCGTTATCTGACGGAACAGGAAGTGAATTTCCTCCGTATGGGATCATTTGAGTAACGGAAAAGAACTTAAGTAACGAGTAGTCAAGTAGTAAGTGGTTAAGTAGTAAGTAGTAAGTAGTAAGTAGTTAACTACTCCCTACTTGACTACTACTCTATAATAATGTATATAAAATAGTTATGGAAAAGATTAGTAGAACAAAAATTGTCGACCTGATGAAGCGCGAGGATTTTGGCGCGATGGTCAATGTGAAAGGATGGGTTCGTACCCGCAGAGGTAGCAAACAAGTAAACTTTATCGCACTGAATGACGGTTCTACAATAAATAATGTGCAGGTGGTAGTAGACCTGGCCAACTTTGACGAAGAGATGCTGAAGCTTATTACTACAGGCGCTTGTTTGAGCGTGAATGGGGTAATGGTGGAATCGGTCGGTTCCGGTCAGAAAGTGGAAGTGCAGGCTCGTGAAATCGAGGTGCTGGGTACTTGTGATAATACGTATCCGTTGCAGAAAAAAGGGCATTCTATGGAGTTCCTCCGGGAGATAGCTCACTTACGTCCCCGTACCAATACATTTGGTGCCGTGTTCCGTATCCGTCATAATATGGCGATCGCTATTCACCGGTTCTTCCATGAGAGAGGCTTTTTCTATTTCCATACTCCGATTATCACGGCTTCGGACTGTGAAGGTGCCGGGCAGATGTTTCAGGTTACTACCAAGAACCTGTATGATCTGAAAAAGGATGAGAACGGTTCTATCATTTATGATGATGACTTTTTTGGGAAACAGGCAAGTCTGACAGTATCCGGACAGTTGGAGGGTGAATTGGCGGCAACGGCTTTAGGAGCCATTTATACGTTCGGGCCGACATTCCGTGCGGAAAATTCAAATACCCCCCGTCATCTTGCCGAGTTCTGGATGATTGAGCCGGAAGTGGCATTCAATGATATTACGGATAACATGGATTTGGCGGAAGAGTTTATCAAATACTGTGTGAAATGGGCTTTGGATAACTGTGCCGATGATGTGAAGTTCCTGAATGACATGTTCGATAAGGGGTTGATAGAACGTTTGCAGGGCGTACTGAAAGAAGATTTCGTACGTTTGCCTTATACTGAGGGTATTAAGATACTGGAGGATGCCGTAGCAAAAGGACATAAGTTTGAATTCCCTGTTTACTGGGGAGTGGATTTGGCTTCGGAGCATGAACGTTATTTGGTGGAAGAGCATTTCAAGCGTCCGGTGATTCTGACGGATTATCCGAAAGAGATCAAGGCTTTCTATATGAAGCAGAATGAAGATGGAAAGACGGTTCGTGCTATGGATGTGCTGTTCCCGAAAATTGGTGAAATAATTGGCGGTTCGGAACGTGAAGCGGATTATGGCAAGTTGGTGACACGTATTGAAGAACTTCATATCCCGATGAAAGATATGTGGTGGTATTTGGATACGCGTAAGTTCGGTACTTGTCCTCATTCCGGTTTCGGGCTTGGATTCGAGCGCTTGTTGCTTTTCGTGACAGGTATGGCTAATATTCGCGATGTTATTCCGTTCCCGCGTACGCCACGCAATGCGGAATTCTAACGAATTACCCTGAAATAATATAAAAGCCTGCATTTTTTTTGAGATGCAGGCTTTTTTTATTGCCTTACAATTGTTATAACCTCAAAAGATTTCTTTATATTTGTAAGCGACAGGCCTTGAGAATGTTAACTAAAACAATACGGCGATGAGAAAACTCTATTTTTTTACCATGCTGACAGTGATGCTGTTTGCGGTAACAGGTGCTATGGCTCAGAAAAAAGCGAAGTTTCAGCCTGCCAATCTGAAAGGAATCTGGCAGTTGTGTCATTATGTGTCGGAGGTTCCGGATGTTCCGGGAGTGTTGAAACCCAGTAATACATTCAAGGTCTTGAGTGATGATGGACGGATTGTGAATTTTACCATTATTCCGGGGCAGAGTGCTATCATTACGGGATATGGTACTTATAAGCAAGTGACAGGGAGTTCCTATAAAGAGAGCATTGAGAAAAATATTCATCTGCCTATGTTGGATAATAAGGATAATATCCTTGAATTTGAAATTGAAGATGATGAACTGTTGCATTTGAAGTATTTTATAGCGAAAGATTTGAACGGCAATGAACTGAATTCCTGGTTTCATGAAACATGGAAGCGTGTGGAAATGCCGGCGGTATTTCCGGAGGATATTGTGAGATAGGGGGGGCGGATAAGTTTTTGGTATACATTTCTCTGTCCGGGCAACGGATCATTCTTGCCCGGATGGAGTTTTTTTGTTTATCGGCCCTCTGTTCGTTTTTTCTTTTCGCTCTTCTTCTTTGTGTGTCAATCCGATAAATCTAAAAAAAGGTAGAAAATGTTTGCCAATTCAAAGAAAAGCCGTACTTTTGCAAGCCGATTATTATCTCAAAAGGATAAGAGATTAATTCATAGCAAGTTAATCTTCCTTTGTCCGGGGAAGGTTAATGAGTGGTGAGAAAATTTTTAGTAGTAACATTTAAAAAATGAATTAAGAGTGGATACTTTAAGTTACAAGACCATTTCTGCAAACAAGGCAACTGTAACCAAAGAATGGGTTATCGTTGATGCCACAGACCAAACATTAGGTCGTCTGGGCGCAAAAGTTGCGAAACTGTTGAGAGGGAAGTATAAACCAAACTTTACTCCTCATGTAGACTGCGGTGATAACGTTATTATCATCAATGCAGACAAAGTTAAATTAAGCGGTAACAAATGGAATGACAGAGTTTATTTGTCATATACAGGTTATCCCGGTGGTCAGAGAGAGGTGACTCCTGCCCGTATGATCGCTAAGCCTAACGGCGAAGATAGATTGCTGAGAAAAGTAGTGAAGGGCATGCTTCCGAAGAACAGACTGGGAGCTAAATTGCTGAGCAATATGTATGTATACGCTGGTAGCGAACACAAACATGATGCACAGAACCCGAAATCAATTGATATAAACTTACTTAAATAAGAGATAATGGAAGTAGTAAATGCATTAGGCAGACGTAAACGTGCTATTGCACGTGTATTCGTAAGCGAAGGTACAGGAAAGATTACTATTAACAAGAGAGACCTTGCAGAGTACTTTCCATCAACTATTCTTCAGTATGTGGTTAAACAACCGTTGAGCAAGTTGGGTGTTGCTGAGAAGTATGACATCAAAGTAAACTTGTGTGGCGGTGGTTTCACTGGTCAGTCTCAGGCATTGCGTTTGGCTATTGCCCGTGCATTGGTTAAGATGAATGCTGAAGATAAAGCTGCTCTCCGTGCTGAAGGATTCATGACACGTGATCCGCGTTCTGTTGAACGTAAGAAACCGGGTCAGCCGAAAGCTCGTAGAAGATTCCAGTTCAGTAAGCGTTAATGTGCTGCCTGACGGAACATGTTTAGTATCTAAACTACCGGGACTCTTTATTTATTCTTAAGGCTACCCGGCGGTTGGTTTAGAAAAACAAAAAAGAAAGTAAACGATTAAAAGAAAAACAAGATGTCAAGAACAAATTTTGATACATTATTGGAAGCCGGTTGCCACTTCGGACACCTTAAAAGAAAGTGGAACCCTGCAATGGCTCCTTACATTTTCATGGAACGCAATGGTATTCACATCATTGACCTCCACAAAACAGTTGCAAAAGTTGACGAAGCTGCGGAAGCTTTGAAACAAATTGCAAAATCAGGCAAGAAAGTCCTTTTTGTTGCTACTAAAAAACAAGCTAAACAAGTTGTAGCTGATAAAGCTGCATCTGTAAATATGCCTTATGTAATCGAACGCTGGCCGGGTGGTATGTTGACTAACTTCCCTACTATCCGTAAGGCTGTGAAGAAGATGGCTACTATCGACAAGTTGACTAACGATGGTACTTACTCAAATCTGTCTAAGAGAGAAATTCTTCAGATTTCTCGTCAGCGTGCCAAGCTGGACAAGACTTTGGGTTCTATCGCCGACCTGACTCGTCTGCCGTCTGCATTGTTCGTGATCGATGTAATGAAAGAAAATATCGCTGTTCGCGAAGCTAACCGTTTGGGTATTCCTGTATTTGGTATCGTTGATACTAATTCTGATCCTTCAAACGTAGATTTCGTAATTCCGGCTAATGATGACGCTACTAAGTCAATCGAGGTGATTCTTGATGCTTGTTGCGCTGCTATGCAGGAAGGCCTGGAAGAAAGAAAAGCTGAAAAAATCGATATGGAAGCTGCCGGTGAAGCTCCTGCTACTAAAGGCAAGAAGAGATCGACTAAGGCAAGACTCGACAAGTCTGACGAAGAAGCAATCAATGCAGCTAAAGCTGCTGCTTTCATTAAGGAAGACGAAGAAGCTTAATATACTGTAAGTAGTCAAGTAGTAAGTAGTTAAGTAGTAAGTAGCAATACTTCTACTTTTTGTAGCCAACATTTCTACTTGACTACTTAACTACTTAATACTTGACTACTTTTTTTATAAACGAACTTAAAATAGAAAAATATTATGGCTGTAACAATGGCTGATATAACCAAGCTGCGCAAAATGACCGGAGCTGGTATGATGGACTGTAAGAATGCGTTGACTGAAGCTGATGGCGATTTCGACGGTGCAATGAAGATTATTCGTGAAAAGGGACAGGCAGTTGCTGCAAAACGTTCGGATCGTGAAGCTTCTGAAGGTTGTGTACTTGTAAAGGTTGCCGATGGCTTTGGCGCTATAATCGCTTTGAAATGCGAGACTGACTTCGTTGCTCAGAACGCTGACTTTATTAAGCTGACTCAAGATATTCTGGATGCTGCAGTAGCAAATAAGTGTAAGACTCTGGAAGAAGTTAAGGCTCTTCCGATGGGTGACGCTACTATTGCTCAGGCTGTAACAGATAGAAGCGGTATCACAGGCGAAAAAATGGAATTGGATGGCTATATGACTTTGGAAGGTCCTGCTATCGCTACTTATAACCATCAGAACAAGAATTTCCTTTGTACAATGGTTGTTTTGAATAAGGTGGTAGATGCAAAAGTAGGTCATGAGATTGCTATGCAGGTTGCTGCTATGAATCCGATCGCTGTTGATGAAGCCGGTGTACCTGCTGATGTATTGGAAAAAGAAAAAGAAATTGCTGCTGACAAGGCTCGTCAGGAAGGTAAACCTGAGAACATGATTGAAAAGATCGCTATGGGTCGTATCAGTAAGTTCTACAAGGAAGTATGTTTGCTGAAACAGGAATATATCCAGGACGGTAAGATGACTGTTGCAGAATATCTGAAGTCAGTAGACAAAGATTTGACTGTAACTGCATTCAAACGTTTCACTTTAAGAGCTGAATAATTCGGTAATTAAAATATAATAAAGACGGCCGCTCGAATTTGTTTTCGTAGCGGCCGTTTTTTATGCTTTTAGCAACCTGTTCTCATCGTGTGGCGATTTCCCCGCTTGGGAAGCACTATCCGATGGGTTTGGTTTGGGTGTAGCCTTCTTTTTTAAGGAGCTCCAGTATTTTTTGTTTAAAGTCGCCTTGTACAATGATTTCTCCGTCTTTGGCTGCACCGCCTACACCGCATTTGGTTTTGAGAAACTTGCCAAGATCTTTCAGGTCATTGTCGGTACCAACGAAGCCGGTAATGAGTGTTACTACCTTTCCACCCCGGTTTTTACGATCGAGCTGTACCCGTAAGTTTTGTTGGGCGGGGGCGGGGGTGACCTGCTCTTCATCATCGTCCGTCTCGTAATTGAAATTCGGGTTAGTGGAATAGACAACGTTCAACCGTTCCTTCCAATCGTTATTATTCTTCATGTTTCTTGTTTTTTAGTTCTTATTTTTGATTTCAATGAAAGAGGCCGGATTGTTTTCGGTGAAGAAAATATAAACGGATTCTTTATTAAATGGTCAAAAATAATATTTTGCAGTGAATCTTGCAATTATTTGCACTTTTTGTCGTCTAATACTTAATGATAAGATATGGAACGCCTTTATTAAGAGGTTGCCTGTATTTTTCCTTTAAGGCAATGATGATAATTTAAGATAGAATAGGATGAAGCGATATGTGTGGTTTGTAGTTTTGTGCTTTTGGACTTTGTCTTCCATTGCGCAAACTTTTAAAGGGCGGGTAACTGATGAGAAAGGAGAAGCGGTACCTTATGCCGCCCTTTATCTGAAAGAGCTGAAATGGGGATTTACTACCGATGATAATGGCTGTTTTCAGACAGAGTTGAAACCGGGGCATTATACTTGTGAGGTTTCTTCATTGGGATATACAGGGCAAAGTTTGTCCATACAATTATCGGCCCGGGGGGTGGAAAAGAATATCGTATTGGCTGAACGCATTTATTCGCTGAATGAAGTAAATGTGGTGAAAGGGGCGGAAGATCCTGCGTATGCAGTGATGCGGAGAGCCATAGCCAATGCACCTTATTACCGGACTCAAGTGAAAGGGTTTACTGCCGGAACCTATCTGAAAGGTACGGGAAAGGTGAAGAACATCCCTGCCGTATTGAAACTCTCCAAGGAAGTAAGGAAAGAATCTAAAAAATTATTAGGTAAATTGTTTCTGCTGGAGGAGCAGCGTGAGGTGATTTTTAAAGCCCCGGATGTATGGGAAAACAGGGTAAAGGCTTATAGTAATACTTTTCCCGATGAAATTCAAATACGATTAGGGCTGACCACGATTAATCTTTATGAGCCTACTGTTTTTGATAAAATTTCTCCGTTGAGTAAAGGGGCTTTTTCTTATTATCGTTTTAAATTGGAAGGTTGTTATGCCGAAGGAGAACACCTGATTAATAAAGTCAAGGTGATTCCTCGAAAAGATAATCCGAAATTGATAGCTGGCGATTTATACATCGTCGAAGGCCTTTGGTGTGTGTCTGCTGCCGATCTCTCTGTCCGCCAGAGCGGAATGAGAGCCACAATAAAAGTGACCTGCAAAGAAGTGCAACCTTCCGTTTTTCTTGCCACTTCCACCAGTATGGAGTGTTCGATCGATATGATGGGGCTCAAGGCGGAAGCTTCTTATCTGGCAGCGGTTCATTATGCTCGTGTGGAGGTAAATGATAAACTGGAGATAAAGAAGAAGAAAGAAGAAATGATAGCTAAAGTTGTCGCTGGTGCTACAGTACCGGTTTCCAGGCAGGTGAGAAGACAGCAGAAGTTGCAAAAACAGATAGAGAGCTTGGCGGGTAAAGAGGACTTGACGATGCGTGAAGCTTATAAGTTATCGAAGTTAATGGAAAAGTCGATTGAGAACGCAGATACATTAAAACCGGAACATAAATATGAGCGGAGGGCAGAGAGGAACCGTTGGAATGTGAAGACTGATTCGCTTGCGGATAAGAAAGATTCTCTTTACTGGGTGGCTGTACGTAGTGTGCCTTTGAAGCCGGAAGAGGTACAGAGCTATATCCATAAAGAAAAACTGACCGTTTCTAAAGATTCTCTTCAGAAAGACAGTGCAAAAACGAGGTCGGCCGGTGGGAAAATCATGCAGGCATTTTGGGTGGGGGATACATACCGGACAAAGAATAAGAAAGCCTGGATCAGTTGTTACGGGTTGCCTTCGTATATCCCGGAATATAATTTTGTTGATGGATTCTGGTTGGGAGCAAAGTTGGAAGCAGGGATTAAATTGTCTCGGACGGTGACTTTGCGCTTGGTTCCTTCCTTATATTATACAACAGCCCGTAAGGCACCGGTGGGACAGGGAAAGCTGATACTGGATTATGCTCCGCGCCGTAGGGGACAACTCACGTTTTCGGGAGGTGTCCTGTCTGCTGACTATAATGAAGAAAGCGGGGAAAGCCGGTTGATAAATGCGATCGCTTCTTCTCTCTTTGGACGTAATGAGGTGAAATTGTATGATAAACATTTTCTGTCTGCCGGGCATGAGATAGAACTTGCTAACGGATTGCTTTTTTCCGCTTCGTTTGCATGGGAGCAACGTAAAATGCTGGAGAATTATATATCGAAGAGTTGGTTCAAACGGAAAGCGGAACCTAACATTCCTGCCAATCGCTTTTTTGTGCCAATGCCGGAAAATGAGTTGCTGAAAGTTTCTTTTATGTTGGAATACACGCCGGCACATTACTATAGGATGGTACATGGAAAGAAAATCTATGAAGAGTCCCGTTTTCCTACTTTCACATTCCGTTACGATCGTGCTTTTTCAATGGGAGGGGTAAAGCTGTCTCCTTCTTATCATTTAACTGAATTTTCTGCGAAGCAGCGTATCGGGTTCGGTATGTTCAATCGTTTCAACTGGTATGTGAATGCGGGAGCTTTTTGGAAGGCTACCGGAATGCAATTTCCCGATTTTAAGCATTTTGCAACAACAGCTCTTCCGTTTACGGAAAGAACATTCGATACGGGGTTTGCCTTATTGAATAATTATGCTTATTCTACCGATACCCGTTGGGCACAGACGAATATATCCTGGTATACTCCTTACTTATTGTTGAAACAATTGCCTTTTCTGAAGAAGAAAAACTTTGATGAGGCTTTACATCTTCGCTCTGTGGCGGTATATGACAGGAAAGTTTATACGGAAGTGGGCTATTCGGCCGGGCTTTACGAGATGGCACGTATCGGGGTATTCGCCGGCTTTGATGATTTGAAGTTCCGTTCCGTCGGAGTTTCCGTAAGTATTCCATTGTCAATGTTGAGAGAATACTGACCTTCTATGTAGAAATTATGTTAAGCTTCTGTGACATCCATGTTGTATTTCAGAAAAAATAATGTAAATTTGCCAATCTCTAATCTAAAAGCATGAAAGAAGTGACAATGGATCGTCAGATACAGCATAAAGATAATATGAGGGTGCCGGAACCTACTTTACGTAGATTGCCGTGGTACTTGTCTAATGTCAAGCTGCTGAAACAGAGAGGAGAACGTTATGTGTCTTCCACGCAGATATCCAAGGAAATCAATGTAGACGCTTCGCAAATCGCAAAAGACTTATCTTATGTAAACATCTCCGGGCGTACGCGTGTGGGGTATGAAGTAGATACTTTAATAGCCGTATTGGAACACTTTCTTGGCTTTACAGATATACATAAGGCTTTTCTTTTCGGGGTCGGTAGTCTGGGCGGTGCTCTGTTGCAGGATTCCGGTCTTAAGCATTTCGGTCTCGAGATTGTAGCGGCTTTTGATGTGAATCCCGCTTTGGTAGGAACCAGCCTGAATGGCATTCCTGTTTTTCATTCTGATGAATTTGTAAAGAAAATGCAGGAGTACGATGTGCATATAGGGGTGCTGACTGTTCCCATTGAAATTGCACAGTGCATTACTGATACAATGGTTGCCGGTGGCATTAAGGCTATTTGGAATTTTACTCCTTTCCGTATCCGGGTACCGGAGAATATTGTAGTGCAAAATACTTCGCTTTACGCTCATCTGGCGGTCATGTTTAACCGATTGAATTTTAACGAATTTAAATAATGAAGATTATAGCTGTAGGAATGAACTATGCCCAGCACAATAAAGAGTTGGGGCATACGTTAATAAACAAAGAGCCGGTTATCTTCATGAAGCCCGATTCGGCAATATTGAAAGACGGTAAACCTTTCTTTATTCCCGACTTTTCAGATGAGGTGCATTATGAAACTGAATTGGTAGTACGCATTAACCGCTTAGGGAAGAACATTGCTCCCCGTTTTGCGCATCGTTATTATGATGCGGTGACAGTCGGAATTGATTTTACTGCCCGTGATTTACAGCGCCGTTTCCGAGAAACTGGCGGACCATGGGAACTCTGTAAAGGATTCGATAGTTCGGCGGCAATCGGTACTTTTGTTCCGGTAGAACGTTTTGCTGATATTCAGCAATTGCATTTTAATCTGACGATTGATGGGCAGGAAGTCCAGAAAGGCTGTACGGCGGAGATGTTGTTTCATGTGGATGATATTATTGCGTATGTCAGCCGCTTTGTAACGCTGAAAATTGGTGACCTGTTGTTTACAGGCACTCCTGAAGGCGTAGGCCCCGTCAGTGTAGGACAACATTTGGAAGGATACCTTGAAGGAGATAAGCTGCTCGACTTTTATATCAGATAATGTGTCTGTTCGCCGATCGGTGATTGGCTGTGGCGTGATTCCGTATCGCAACCGGCATATTAGCGTATTAATCTATTGCTTATGCACAGGGTACTTTATATTCTTTTATTATTCGTTGTTTTTCCGGTTTCGGCACAGAACCGTTTTATAACGTTGAACTGGCAGGAATTACCTGCTGCCCAGACTCTCCCGGAGGTTGTGGAAAGCATACCTCTGCCCGATGATTTCCGTTTTTATACTTATCATGTGAAGATTGAATTCCCGGAATTTGTGGATCTCGATCCGGAAGCTGCTGCTGAACTGACTCGGAAGAAAGTGAATTTGCCGGATTATCCGCAAGCGGAAACTTCTGTCGGAGTGGCTGCATATGAGGGAATACTGAGTGTCCGATTTGTGCCTGTCGTGCATCGAGGAGGTGTCTATCAACGTATCAACTCTTTTAAATTATCGGTTATTTCTACGCCGGTTCCGGTGGCTGCCCGTGCAAATTATACTGTAGCAAAAACAACGGAAAAGTCTGTGCTTTCTTCCGGGAGGTTCGTGAAGATACGTGTCTCCGATTCGGGAGTATATCGTATTACAAGTGCAGAGCTTAGAGGAATGGGTTTTTCCAATCCTGATAAAGTGCGGCTTTATGGATATGGAGGTTACCTGTTATCGAATCGTTTCTCCGAGCATCCGGCGGATGATCTTCCGGAAGTGCCTTTATACCGTGGTGGAGACGGGGTGCTTTTTTATGCCCGTGGGACTCTGCACTGGCAGAAGAACGGTAATACGTTCGGGCGCATAAAGAATTTCTATTCGGATTATGCCTATTATTTCTTGACGGAAAGTGACGAAGCTCCTGCTGAGTTTCCGGTAGAGGACGGTACAGACGGTAGCGATGCAAATCGAATCGAGACTTTTGATGCTTTTGCCTTGCATGAAAATGATGCTTATTCTTGGTCGGGTTCCGGGCGGGAGCTGTATGACTCTTATGATTATTCGTTGGGAAATTCGCAGAGCTATTCTTTTAAACTTCCCGGTATAACGGATGGGGATGGACGTATCAAGGTGGCATTTACAGCAAAATCAACGGATGTGAATACTACGTTGAATGTTGCTATCAATGGGAAGAATATTGGAACGCAAACCATTGAAGGGATTGGTTCGAAGGATCCTAATGCGTATTATAAAAAAGCAGCCGAAGGAATTTTTGATCATGAATGGACAGGAAGTAAAACGGAATCTACAACGGTGACGCTAACTCACAATCGTTCTGCCGGTATTCCGGGAAGATTGAATTATATTGTGTTAAATTATAAGCGCCGACTACAGATGAATGGAGCATATCTTGTGTTCCGTTCGGAAGATTCTAAAAATAAAGAGAGTACATTTGTTATTTCCGGTGCTAATTCTTCTACAGTTGTGTGGGATGTTACTTCACCTGTCGGGCATAAGCAGATGAAAGGAACCTTGAATGGAGATACTTATACATTTACTATTCCGGCAAGTAGTACTTTGCGCGAATTTGTGGCAGTAAATACATCGGGTTCTTTTAGTGGGGTAGAAAGTATGGGAGAGATACCGAATCAGAATCTACATGCTCTTAATGAAATAGATATGGTGATCATTGTGCCCGATAGAACTGCTTTTGTACAGCAGGCAGAGCGTCTGGCGCAAGCACATCGTGAAAAAAGCGGACTAACGGTCGAGGTAGTAAAATCTTCACAGGTATACAACGAGTTTTCATCCGGCACACCGGATGCTACGGCTTACCGGCGATTGATGAAGATGCTTTATGACAGAGGGACTGCGGCAGATGAACACCGTATAAGGTATTTGTTATTATTCGGTGATTGTAGTTATGATAACCGGATGATAACTTCCAATTGGAGAAGTTACAAGCCTTCTGATTTTTTGTTGTGTTACCAATTTGAGAATTCTGTAGATGAAACGCAATCATTTATGACTGATGATTATTTCGGATTTCTTGATGATAATGATGGTACTTCTTTAGCTACTAATTTATTGGATATTGGTATAGGCCGTTTTCCTGTGCGTACTGTGGATGAAGCTATCATTGCTGTTGATAAGACAATTGATTATATAAATAATAAAAATACAGGTACTTGGAAACGTACAGCATGTTTTGTGGCTGATGATGCTGCCGGAGATGATAATAATGGATTTATGACGCAAGCCTGTGATTTAGCTGATTTGGTGCATGCAACTAATCCGATTATGCGTGCGGAACGTATTTTAGCTGATGCTTATAAACGTGAATCATCGGCTACGGGACATAGCTACCCTCAAGCTACGAAGCGTTTGTTGCAATTGTTCGAACAGGGGATGTTGCTTGTTAATTATACGGGACATAGTGGTACTACTTCTTGGTCAGCGGAAAATCTTTTGACTTCTGCTGATATTGTTAAGCTTTCTTCTCCCCGTCTGCCGATATGGTTTACTGCTTCGTGTGAGTTTACGCGTTTTGATGCTGCTGAAACTACTGCCGGAGAATTAGCTTTCTTAAATAAAAAAGGTGGGGCTATTGCGTTATTTTCTACTTCACGTGTCGTCTTTGATGGTCCGAATGATAGTTTGAACGAGGAATTTATAAAACATTTCTTTTCTTATAAAGAAAATAAGCGTTTACGATTAGGTGATATTACTCGTTTGTCTAAAACTACGAATAGTTATGTTAGCAGTGGTAGTAATAAGTTGAACTTTTGTTTGATAGGTGATCCTGCCTTGATACCTTCCTATCCCGATTATAAGGTCGAAGTCGATGAACTTGACGGCCCTTTGTCCGATGAATGGCCCTATGTGAAAGCCGGTGCCAAAGTAACAGTCAAGGGGCATATCCTTACCCCCGAGGGTGAACCGGCCGATGACTTCACCGGTACTGTTCATCCGTTGGTTTATGACAGCAAAGAAACGGTTTCAACTCTTGATGGTGTTGGTAAAGGGGCGGTTACTTACACCGATCATATGAAAGTTCTTTTTTCGGGAATGGATTCCGTACGTAACGGTCGTTTTGAATTGACCTTCCCGGTACCATTGGATATTAATTATTCCAATGAGCAAGGATTGCTGAATTTTTATGCGTGTGATACGAACAAGCGTGAGGCCGGCGGAGTTTTCAGTAACTTCCTCGTTGGTGGAACGGCGGATGATCTGCCTTCCGGAGGCGAAGGGCCTAAGATGATGGTTTATCTGAATACTCCTGATTTCCCATGGGGGGGGCAGGTGAACGAGACTCCTTATTTCGTTGCAGAGTTGGAAGATGAAGATGGTATCAATACGGTGGGTAATGGTATCGGACATGATCTTTCTCTTTGTATCGATGGAAAAATAACCTATTCTCTGAATGACTATTATACTCCGGTAGCCGGCAGTTATACCAAAGGTACGGTTGCGTATTCTATTCCTGCTTTGTCTGAGGGTAAGCATACTTTGACTTTCCGTGCCTGGGATATTATGAATAACTCCTCCGTACAGACACTTGACTTTGAAGTCGTGAACGGATTGCGTCCTGGATTGCTTTCTATAATGTGCAGTAAGAGTCCGGCTCGTGAGAGTACGACGTTTATTCTTTCTCATGATCGTCCGGGCTCGGAGCTTGACGTACGTATTGCCGTCTGTGACTTTGCCGGTAGTGAGCTTTGGGTACATACCGAACAGGGAATTTCTGCCGGTAGCTATTATTATGTCGATTGGGATCTGTGCAGTAATGGCGGTCAGCGATTGTCACCGGGTATTTATCTGTACCGTGCTTCCATCACTTCCGGTGGTAGTAAGGAGAGTACCAAAACCGAGAAAATAGTCATTCTGGCACAATAAATCAGTGAAAATCCGGTTTATATCTACACATCCATAAGATTGATTATGAAGAAAATATTTATAACATTTTTACTGTTCTTTGCTTTCTCTGTCAGTACATGGGCGCAGAAAGATGAGTTCAATCCAATTAACACAGGTGTCAATTCTCTCGGTATCGCTCCCGATTCTCGCGGTGGTGGTATGGGGGATGTCGGCGCCGCTACCGATCCGGATAATAACTCACAGTTTTGGAACCCTGCCAAGTATCCGTTTACTATCGGTCGTGCAGGGGTATCGATCTCTTATACTCCTTGGTTACGCAAATTGGTAAGTGATATCGACTTGGCCTATCTGGCCGGATATTATCGTATCGGTGATTATCAGGCTATCAGTGGTTCGCTCCGTTATTTTTCTTTGGGTGAAGTACCGGTAGGACAAGGCTCTGACGGTACCGGCGGTTACAATATCAGCCCTTATGAAATGGCAGTAGACGTGGCTTATTCGCGCATGTTGTCCGAGCGCTTTTCTGCGGCTGTTGCCCTTCGTTATATCTATTCCGATTTGGCTTATAAGCAGGACGAAGAAGTGTCTCCGGGTTCTGCGTTTGCGGCTGATATTGCGTTTTATTATACGAATTATATCATGCTTGCCCAGCGCGAGTGCATGCTTTCATTCGGATTGAATCTTTCCAATATCGGTACGAAGATCTCTTATGACAGTGGAGCCCACAGTCAATTCTTACCTACTAATTTCCGTTTAGGCGGTTCATTGCTTGCTCCGATTGATGACTATAATACGATTGCATTCAGTCTGGACTTGAATAAACTGATGGTGCCTACACGCCCTACCAAAGAACAATATCAAGCGGCAACCGGTGCGGAAGACACATCAGGATATAATGATTGGTTGGATGCAGAAGGATACAATGATATTTCTCCGATCAAGGGAATTTTCAAGTCTTTCAGTGATGCCCCCGGTGGTTTTAAAGAAGAACTTCAGGAAATCCAATGGTCGTTGGGTGTGGAGTATACTTATCACAATCAGTTCTCTGTTCGCGGTGGTTATCATTATGAACATGAAAACAAAGGTAACCGTAAGTACTTCTCTTTCGGTGCCGGCTTCAAGATGAGTGTGTTCTCGTTGGATGCTGCTTATCTGATATCTACGGCACAGAGTAACCCGCTCGACCAGACATTGCGCTTCACATTGGGATTTGATCTTGACGGTATCAGAGATTTGTTTGGACGCCGGCGTTAATAAATAAGGCCGGATATAAATATAGGAGGCAGATCGGTTTGGTCTGCCTTATTGTTTCAGATAATTAATGAATAAAAATGAAGATACGTGTAGGTTTCGGTTTTGATGTCCATCAGTTGGTGGAAGGTCGTGAGCTGTGGTTAGGAGGGATCCGTTTGGAACACGAAAAAGGTTTGCTGGGACATTCGGATGCGGATGTACTGATTCATGCTATTTGTGATGCTCTGTTGGGAGCTGCCAATATGCGTGACATTGGTTTCCATTTTCCTGATACTGCCGGTGAGTTTAAGGATGTTGACAGTAAGATATTATTAAAAAGAACGGTTGGTCTGATTGCTACAAAGGGATACCGTGTCGGTAATATCGATGCTACCATTTGTGCTGAGCGTCCTAAGTTGAAGGCTCATATCCCCGCTATTCAGGAGAAACTGGCTGAGGTGATGGGAACAGATACCGATGATGTTTCCATTAAAGCTACTACTACAGAAAAACTCGGCTTTACCGGCCGTGAGGAGGGGATTTCCGCTTATGCTACCGTATTGATTGAGAAAGTATAATATTTCTTTTCATTTATAGGACGGCCACTAACCGCCCCATTCGCTAAAGGAATATTGCCCAAATAAATGGGATTAAGAGACTGCCTTGAAGTAAGTATATTCAGTAAATGCTCTAAAAACGGTTAGCATAACTGTTGATTTCCTGAAGCTTTACATGGCTTAAGCGGGTATATTTCATGCCGTGTAATTCATAAATCCGTGCCACCCGTGCCGAAGCAATATGTATCAGTTCATTCACTTTGTATTCGCGTTCGGTAGCTGGCACTTGACACGATTCTTGGCTTGGGCTTTTGCTTGTAAACCGGATGACTACCCGGTTTGCTGACGGATCTGCCAATGTTACGATTTGCCGGACATAGAACAATACGGTGGTTCCGTTCACCCGGGTTTTGTACGGATCGTCTTCTATTCTTACTTTGAGAACTTTCAAAGTGAGATCTGTTACTTTCTCTCCTATATTTCCTAAAAATCGTCCTGCTTCCTGTTTCTGTCTGGCTTTTCGTTGCATCAGATCCAGATGTACCGAATGATAAACTTTGGCAATTTCGACAAAACGTTCCTGCTTGGGGATTTTTGGGGTGTACTTATAAGCGATCCAACTTAGATAGGCGGGATCTACTTTCAAAATTTCGTGCAGATAGTGGCCGCGATATTTCCCGAACGGGATGAGATCGTCTCCGTTGCTCTGCATCCTTTTGAGGTTATAATCCACAATAAGCAGGCAACGCTTTGAGAAATAGAACATGGTACTGGCCATTCGTAATGCCTCATAAATATCCGGAGACAGATCGTGTATGAATAATATGGATTGTTTTTCCGGTTCCGGCGAATAAACCCATAAGGAGTAATTACTATGTCCGGACCGTGGTAGCACGATAAGATAAGCACCTGCTTTTTTGAAGGATATTCTACCCCGGTTGTACTCATTTAGTTTGGCGTACAAGAGGGTTTCTTCGGTTTCGGATATTCCCAGTAGTCTTGGATTGGCCATATATGAGATTTATTATTTTCAAATATAAGGTTTTCTTTCGAATAATCCAACTTTGTAATCGTGAAAAAATAAGTTGTGACAGTGTCAATCAAAATCCATATACCTCCATCAATTAGTAACTCCTGTCTGCTTGAAGACGTAGCATCTTTTTCAAAAACACATAGCACCTTTCAAAAAAAGATGTAACAGGTTTCAACAGGAAGATGTGCAGGTTTCAAAAAAAGATGTAGCATCTTTTTTCCGGTGAATGTTTTTTATTCTTCAGAATGTCTTTTCTGTATATTTTTTGCCCCTTTCACCGGCTTCACCTTTTTTCATCAAGCTCCCTATTCATCGGTGATATAGGGTGAAGGCACATCCCGCTTTTCGGTCTTTTTGCAAATATCTCCCAAGTACCGGGTATACGGGTCGTAAGCATTAGGCATACGGGCGGTGAGCACCGGGTATACCCTGTCTTGGAGTGTCGCATACCACTTGAATAGTTGGAAGTGAATAAAAATGCTATGGAGTATTGAATTTCAAAAATAGGTTGTATTTTTGTACGTAAATTGTTATTAATTAATATATTAAATAATATGATTATAATATGGAATTAAAAGAAAAACTTATAAATTTTAGCATTGACGATGTTTTTAGACAGGAGGTAATTGAGAATGAAAATATCGCAGGGAATTTAGCTCCAAAAGAATTCTGGAAAATAGCTCAGGCCATACTTAGTGGTTACTTTTTGGTAATGAAAGGGGAAGATATGGTAAAGATACATCCGACTTGTGTGGAGATTTACTGTCACGAGGAACGAGAAAATGGGGTAAAAGATTATATAGTTTATCATCGTAACAGTCTTAAGGAGGATAAGCCTATTTTTCCATTAGGTGTATTACACAATCATGTTTCAGGCATAGATATCACTTTTGAGAAAGGCGAAAATGAAAAGAATGCTGTAAGACTGTCGGCTCTTGTAAGAGAATTCAGAGTGGATGATAGTGGTAAAAAAAAGGAGAGATATAAAAATAAAGAATGGATGGATAAAAATAAAATAATAACTTATCCTACACATCTTTATGAAGCGATATATTCGCAGTTTTCAATATTTGACGGAGGATTTAATGTATCATGGGAAGACGGCGATGAGATAGAATTAGAGAAGATAGAAATAAATGTCCGGAAAAACGTGGCACGATTTATAGAAGTGAATGGCAAGTATATAAAGGACGTGTGTGATGATAAGAATGCTGAAGATAAAACACCGTCTGGTCATTATCAAGATACAAGAAAATGGTTATTTAAAATCAAAACGAATTAAGACAAAGTAGAAGATGATAGCGGATTATGAAACTAATGTAGTATATTTTTCTTCATGGCTGGAAAAAGAATATCCGAAAATATATATTGATTTGGTTACTGTTCTTAAGAAAAATAATGTAGCATACGATATAATACCATGTACTAATGATATATGGTGTAGAGATTATATGCCTGTTCAGATAGACGAGGATCGTTTTCTTTGTTATCGCTACTATCCGGATTATCTTCTTAAAAGGAAATCAGACAAGAGGTTCATAACAGATTCTCAGGAAGTTTGTATGCGTTTGGGCTTGAAAACTACAAATACGAATATAATCATGGATGGAGGAAATATTGTAAAGGTAGGTGATAAAGTAATCATGACGGAAAAGGTTTTTCAAGAAAATCCAGATATGTCACCATCTTCTCTTGGGAGTAAAATTGAAAAATTATTTGAATGCGAGGTTGTTTTTCTTCCATGGGACCGGTCGGAAATATATGGGCATTCCGATGGAATAGTAAAACCAATATCCGGTGACTCTGTGCTTATTACTAATTACGATGACTACGATACTGAATATTATGAAGAATGTAGTAGAAGGCTTTCAAAGGTGTTTAAGGTTGAGTCTTTGCATTATGAAGTAAAAGATGGAGATTCTCGTAACTGGGCATATATAAACTTCCTCACAGTAGGTAAACTTATGATCCTTCCTAAATTGAATATAAAAGAAGATGAACAGGCATTATCACAGATAAAACAGCTTTATCCCGATTGTTATATAGAGCAGGTGGATATAGAAGCTCTTGTAGCTGATGGAGGTGGGTTAAATTGTATTACTTGGTGCAGGAAAGTAGATCAGAACCATATCCGTTTTCTAAATTTGCTTAATAGATCAGAACTTGAAGAAGAGATTGTTTTTACGGATGAAGATATTAGATACATGTGTAAATATGACATTGTTCGTTTTGCAGAGAGAAATCCAGGTGTTGTTGAATACTATATGAAGTGTTTAAGTGATTAATAAGAGTATATGTGAATGCCATTTTTACTCTTTTTTCTACTCCGTATGGCTATCTGATGGGAATATTGTACATTTGCACGAATGCAATAATCAGATGTGGAATGAAAGAATCGAATAAGCGGGTATTAGTGGGCATGAGTGGCGGCATAGACAGCACTGCCACCTGCTTGATGTTGCAAGAGCAGGGATACGAGATAGTGGGAGTAACCATGCGGGTTTGGGGAGATGAACCGCAGGATGCCAGAGAGTTGGCGGCCCGGATGGGAATCGAACACTATGTAGCTGATGAACGTATACCTTTCAAAGATACAATCGTAAGAAACTTCATTGATGAATATCGCCAGGGACGGACTCCCAATCCATGTGTCATGTGTAATCCGTTGTTCAAATTCCGTGTGTTGACGGAGTGGGCAGACCGGCTGAATTGCGGTTGGATTGCTACCGGGCATTATTCCCGTTTGGAAGAACGGAATGGGAATGTATACATTGTGGCAGGGGATGATGAAAAGAAAGACCAGTCTTATTTTCTTTGGAGACTGGGACAAGAGGTGTTGAGGCGCTGCATTTTCCCATTGGGAAATTATACAAAGCTGAAAGTGCGTGATTACCTCCATGATAAGGGATACGAAGCAAAGGCGAAAGAGGGAGAAAGTATGGAAGTCTGTTTTATCAAAGGAGATTATCGGGACTTCCTGCGTGAACAATGTCCGGAATTGGATACGGAAATCGGCCCGGGGTGGTTTGTGAATGCCGAAGGGGTGAAATTGGGGCAACACAAAGGTTTCCCGTATTATACCATCGGGCAACGCAAGGGACTTGAGATTGCTCTGGGCAAACCGGCGTATGTGCTGAAGATAAATCCGCAAAAAAATACAGTAATGTTAGGGGATGTAGAACAACTGCGCACGGAATATATGATTGTCGAGCAGGATCATTTGATTGATGAACAGGAGGTTTTGGCCTGTGAAAACTTGGCGGTACGTATCCGTTATCGCAGCCGTCCTATTCCTTGCCGGGTGAGAAGATTGACGGACGGACGGCTTTTTGTGAAGTTCCGGACAGAGGCTTCGGCCATTACTCCGGGACAGTCGGCTGTGTTTTATGACGATCGCCGGGTGATTGGCGGAGCGTTTATCGCTTCACAACGGGGAATCGGACTGGTTATGGAAGAGAATAAGGATTTTTAATAAAAAGCTGATATATAACAATATGAAGAAATTAATATTTGCCGCTTTACTGCTTTCTGCTATCGGGGCATCGGCGCAACAGGACACGTTGAAATATCGTATTAACCTGACAGACAAGGCTGTTACAGATTATGCTTTGGATCGTCCTGAAGAGTTTCTTTCGAAAAAAGCAATTGAGCGTCGCCAGAAGCAAGGGCTGGCAATAGACTCTACAGACTTACCGGTGTGTCGGAAATATGTGGACGCTATTCGTAAAAAAGGAGTGAAGATTGTGACCACGGGCAAGTGGGACAATTTCGTTACTGTGTCGTGCAATGATACGACATTGATAGATAAAATAGCCCAACTGCCTTTTGTCCGTACTACGGAGAAGGTCTGGACTGCTCCTGATCCGGAGCAGCCGGCGATGGCTACCAAACGGGATTCATTGATCAATACGCCTTTATGGATGGAAGAAGCGTATGGCCCCGCACGGCGTCAGATAGAGATTAGTAACGGAAACAAGTTACATGATGCCGGATTTAAGGGGCAAGGCATGACGATTGCCGTCATCGATGCCGGTTTTCATAATGCGGACAGCATAGCTGCAATGAGAAATATCCGTGTGTTAGGAGTGAAAGATTTTGTGAACCCTGATGCCGACATTTATGCCGAAAACAGTCATGGTATGAGTGTGCTTTCGTGCATCGGTATGAATCAGCCTCATGTGATGGTCGGTACGGCACCTGAAGCTTCATTCTGGCTGCTGCGCAGTGAAGATGAGTATTCGGAGCATTTGGTAGAACAGGATTATTGGGCGGCCGCACTTGAGTTTGCAGATAGTGTGGGAGTGGATGTAGTGAATACTTCATTAGGATATTATGCTTTTGATGATCCATCGAAAGATTACCGTTATTGTGATTTGGATGGAAAATTTGCCTTGATGTCCCGTCAGGCTGCGAAAGCGGCGGATAAAGGCATGGTTATAGTATGCAGTGCAGGGAATGCAGGTTCCGGTTCTTGGAAAAAGACTACTCCTCCGGGTGATGCGGAAAATGTGCTGACCGTAGGTGCCATTAACAAGCAAGGCGTGTTGGCTCCTTTTTCATCTATTGGAAATACGGCGGACGGTCGTGTGAAACCGGATGTGATGGCAGTCGGATTGGGTTCGGACGTAATGGGGACGGATGGAATAGTGAGAGGGGCCAACGGTACGTCATTTTCTTCACCGATCATGTGTGGCATGGTGGCTTGCTTGTGGCAAGCGTTGCCTGATCTGACGGCGAAAGAACTGATAGAACTGGTACGGCGTTCGGGTGATCGGGCCGATTCTCCCGATAATATTTACGGATATGGGATTCCTGATATGTGGAAGGCTTATCAATCGGCAAAATGAAACAGGAAGCACTGACCCTTTTGGATCTCAATGCATTGGTACGGCGGAGTCTGGAACAATGCTTGCCCGATGAATATTGGATACAGGCGGAGTTGAGTGATGTACGATCTAATGCTACCGGACATTGTTATCTGGAATTCGTGCAGAAAGATCCGCGCAGCAATAATCTGATAGCTAAAGCCCGGGGAACTATCTGGAATAATGTATACCGCCTGTTGAAACCTTATTTTGAAGAGGCTACCGGGCAATTGTTTACTTCCGGCATAAAGGTGTTGGTGAAAGTGACCGTGCAATTTCATGAATTGTATGGATATAGTCTGACTGTACAGGATATTGACCCCACATATACATTGGGAGATATGGCTCTGCGCCGGCGGGAGATTTTACAGCAATTGGAAGCGGAAGGGGTACTGACACTGAACAAAGAACTCGAGATGCCTGTATTGCCACAGCGTATAGCCGTCATATCTTCGGCTACTGCTGCCGGTTATGGAGACTTTTGCCATCAGTTGCAACACAATTCCCGGGGATTCTTTTTTTATACGGAGTTATTTCCGGCCTTGATGCAAGGCGCCCAGATAGAAAGCTCTGTTTTGGATGCGCTCGATCGTGTCAACAGGCGGTTGAATGATTTCGATGTGGTTGTTATCATCCGGGGAGGGGGGGCCACGTCCGATTTATCCGGTTTCGATACCTATCTTTTGGCTGCAGCCTGTGCGCAATTTCCATTGCCTATCATTACCGGTATCGGTCACGAACGTGATGATACTGTGCTCGATTCTGTGGCGCATACCCGGGTGAAAACCCCGACAGCTGCTGCCGAATTATTAATAAATTGTATGGAGGAGGCTGCCGGCCGGTTGGAATATTTGTCCGCTCGTATTCAAGAAGGTGTTTCTTCTTTTCTTGAAAGGGAGTATCGGAGGATCTCTTCTTGTCAGGCACGCATTCCGTCTCTTGTTGTCAGGAGATTGTCGGATGCCCGCCTGCGTTTACTAACTGTACACAAAGATTTGATGCAAAGCTCGGTGACAATGCTTTCTCGCCACCGGCATAAGTTAGAATTGTTGCAGCAACGTATTGCCGATGCATCACCCGATAAGCTTCTGGCTCGCGGTTACAGCATCACTTTGAAAAACGGAGTTCCCGTAACCGACCTCTCCGGAATTGCCCCGGGCGATGAAATCACCACCCGCCTGCACAAAGGAGAACTGACTTCAATCGTAAATCGTAAATCGTCCAATCGTAAATAACAAAAAGATGTCTGCAAAAAAAGAAACCTACTCTCAAGCAATGGAACGCTTGGAAAAGATTGTCCGTCAGATTGACAATAATGAACTGGAAATAGATGTGTTGGCAGAAAAGATAAAGGAAGCCAATGAAATTATAGCCTTTTGTACAGAGAAACTGACGAAAGCTGATCATGAAGTCGAAAAATTGTTGCAGGAAAGGCAACAATCTAAAGAATAAAAGTTATTTTTGTTGTCTGATAGGAGAATTTAACTAATTACTTAATAATATGAAAGAAATAGATTGGTCTAATTTGTCATTCGGATATATGAAGACAGATTACAACGTGAGAATTAATTTCCGCGATGGCGCATGGGGCGAACTGGAAATAAGCAGCAGCGAAATTCTTAATCTGCATATGGCAGCTACCTGTCTGCACTATGGTCAGGAAGCTTTTGAAGGGCTGAAAGCCTTTCGTGGCAAAGATGGTAAAGTCCGTATTTTCCGTCTTGAAGAAAACGCCGCGCGTTTGCAATCTACCTGCCGGGGAATTCTAATGCCGGAACTTCCTACCGAACGTTTCAAAGAGGCAGTTCTGAAAGCGGTAAAACTGAACGAGCGTTTTATTCCGCCTTATGAGACGGGGGCCTCTCTTTATATCCGTCCGTTACTGATCGGTACCGGAGCACAAGTCGGTGTACGTCCTGCCGACGAATATCTTTTTGTTATTTTCGTCACTCCGGTAGGTCCTTATTTCAAAGGAGGATTTGCCACTACTCCGTATGTCATTACCCGAAAATATGACCGGGCTGCTCCGTTGGGAACAGGAACTTTTAAGGTGGGGGGTAATTATGCTGCCAGTCTGCGTGCCAGCCAGGAGGCTCACAAAGCCGGTTATTCTGCTGAATTCTATTTGGATGCAAAAGAAAAGAAGTATATGGACGAGTGTGGTGCGGCCAATTTCTTCGGTATAAAGAACAATACCTATATCACTCCGTTGTCTACATCCATTCTGCCTTCCATTACCAATAAGAGCTTGATGCAGTTGGCGGAAGATATGGGGCTGAAAGTGGAACGCCGCCCGGTGCCCGAAGAGGAGCTGGCGACATTCGAAGAAGCGGGTGCTTGCGGTACGGCTGCCGTAATCAGTCCGATACAACGTATCGATGATCCGGAAAATGATCATTCTTATGTCATCTCGAAAGATGGCAAGCCGGGCCCGGTTTGTACGAAGTTGTATAATAAGCTGCGTGCTATCCAGTATGGTGATGAGCCGGATACACACAATTGGGTAACTGTAGTGGAATAACTTTTATTAATCATATATTAATCTTATATCTTATGTTGAAACAAAATTCAGAATTACGTGCAGAAGCGCGTGCTGCTCTTACTGATAAATGGGTGATGGCGGCGATTGCTACCTTAATTTACAGTGCAGTGGTTGGTGGATTGTCTGCCATTCCGGTAGTCGGAATATTGATTCTTCTGTTAACGTTGCCGATAGCTTATGGTTATGCCATTGTGATATTGGATGTATTCAGAGGCAGTGATGTGAATATCGGAGGACTGTTTGATGGATTCAGCGACTATGGACGTATCATCGGCACAAAATTGCTTCAAGCCATTTATACAGTGTTGTGGACCTTGTTGCTGGTTATTCCGGGTATTATCAAGTATTATTCGTATGCAATGACCGATTTTATCTTGAAAGATCAACCCGAATTGGCTAATAATGGCGCTATTGAGAAAAGTATGGCCATGATGGAAGGCAACAAGATGAAGCTGTTCTTGCTCGATCTTAGCTTTATCGGCTGGGCCATCCTGTGTCTTTTCACATTGGGTATCGGATACTTCTTTTTGCAGCCTTACATGCAGGCAGCTCATGCTGCTTTCTATGAAGATTTGAAAGCACAGGCAGTAGAAGAAGTCATTGTAGAGGGTACGGTGGAAATCTAAGATAATACTTTTCGACCTGTTTTTGTGTTCTGAGAGAAACTAAAGCAGGTTCTTATATCCTTAATAATGGAGTATGGAGAAATCTGTACTCCATTTATTTTTGCCGTTTCCGCCGAAAGTAAGTAACTTTGCAATCTAATTGCAATTATTATATGGGAAAAGGGAAATTAGAGAAATTTGCCGATATGGCAAGTTATCCGCATGTGTTTGAGTATCCTTACTCGGTGGCGGACAATGTGGCTTTTGACATGAAAGGCAAGTGGCATGAAAAGTTTTTCGGCAATGACCGTCCGATTGTGCTTGAATTGGGCTGTGGTCGGGGAGAGTATACCGTAGGACTGGCACAGATGTTTCCCGATAAAAATTTCATCGGTGTCGATATTAAAGGGGCGCGTATGTGGACCGGAGCCACCGATGCCTTGCGATCGGGAATGAAGAATGTAGCCTTTTTGCGTACAAATATCGAGATTATAGACCGCTTCTTTGCTCCGGAAGAGGTGAGTGAGATTTGGCTGACTTTTTCTGATCCGCAGATGAAGAAAGCGACCAAGCGATTGACCTCCACATACTTCATGGAACGCTATCGCCGCTTCCTTAAGCCGGACGGCATTATTCATCTGAAAACAGACAGCAACTTTATGTTTACTTATACCCGCTACATGATTGAGGGAAACCGTTTCCCGGTAGAATTTATTACGGAGGATCTTTATCATTCCGATCTTGTAGATGATATCTTGGGCATTAAAACTTATTATGAACAACAGTGGCTCGATCGTGGTTTAAGTATAAAGTATATCAAGTTCCGGCTTCCCCAAGCAGGAGAATTGCATGAGCCGGACATTGAAATAGAGCTTGATTCGTATCGTAGCTATAACCGTAGCAAGCGGAGCGGATTGCAAACCAGCAAGTAAAGGGATTTACGATTTGACGATTTACGGTTTTGCGATTGATAAATGATGATCTCTAAGTTATCAATCGTCAAATCATCAATCGCCAAATCATAAATCATCGGTCATCATTTATCAATCGTCAAATTGTAAATCGTCAAATCGTAAATAATTATGGCACTTTATCCAAAGTTAATATTAGATGCATTGGCAACAGTGCGTTATCCCGGTACCGGAAAGAATCTTGTTGAAGCCGGTATGGTGGAGGATGACATCCGTATCGAGGGAATGAAAGTTTCTTTTTCCCTTATTTTTGAGAAACCTACCGATCCGTTTATGAAGTCGGTGGTTAAGGCTGCCGAAACGGCTATCCTTACTCATGTAGGCAAAGAAGTGGAAATCGTAGGTAATATCAGTGTGAAAACAGTTCAGGCGGCGCGTCCGGAAGTCGGGAAGTTATTGCCGCAGGTAAAAAATATTATTGGTATTTCTTCCGGAAAAGGAGGGGTGGGGAAATCTACCGTAGCGGCCAATCTGGCTGTGGCTCTTGCCAAGTTAGGCTATAAAGTGGGATTGCTGGATGCCGATATTTTCGGTCCTTCTATGCCGAAAATGTTTCAGGTGGAAGACGCCCGTCCGTATGCCGAGAAGATAGACGGGCGTGATATGATCATTCCTGTAGAAAAGTATGGGGTGAAACTTCTTTCCATAGGCTTTTTTGTCGACCCGGATCAGGCTACTTTGTGGCGTGGGGGGATGGCCAGTAATGCATTGAAACAGCTTATTGGCGATGCTGCCTGGGGAGAACTGGATTATTTCCTTATCGATTTGCCGCCGGGTACGAGTGATATCCATCTGACTGTGGTACAGACATTGGCCATGACCGGTGCTGTAGTGGTTAGTACTCCGCAGGCGGTTGCTTTGGCAGATGCCCGCAAAGGTATCAATATGTTTACCAATGACAAGGTAAATGTACCGATTTTGGGTTTGGTGGAGAACATGGCTTGGTTTACTCCTGCCGAACTGCCGGATAATAAATATTATATTTTCGGCCGTGAGGGAGCCAAGAAATTGGCAGAAGAGATGAATGTACCTTTGTTAGGGCAGATACCTATCGTACAGAGTATCTGTGAAAACGGCGATAAGGGTACTCCTGTTGCATTGGATGAAAATACGATGACCGGTCGCGCTTTCCTATCATTGGCGGCTGCTGTAGTCCGGCAGGTAGATCGCAGGAATGTAGAGAAAGCTCCTACTCAGATTGTAGAAATGCACAAGTAATCCCGAAAAGGGAATGAGATGCTTTCCCGTTACTTTTGCGAGTAAGGCAATGCATGGTTTCAATTTATTGAAACGTTCGGTTCCATCAGTATGAAACGGATGGTTTCTATAGCATGGAACGAACCGTTTCATCTGTATGGAACAATTAGTTTCAACGTATTGAAACTAATGCGGGCGTTATTCAAACCGACACGGGCATTATGACGGTGGTCCGTTAATGGAAGACTTACAATTCCGCCTCTACTGTTTGTATTAGTATACATCCTGTAGAGGCGGAATTTCGTTATTATTTATCAAGTGTTTTCAGTAATTCTTCTTTCATCTTGTCTGTCCCGGGAAATCCGGTTGTTTTGTAGGTAATGTTTCCTTCGCGGTCGACGAGAAGATAGGTAGGCACTCCTCTGATGCTGAATGAATCCATCAGATAACTCCACTGTTCGTCTGTTACCCGAAAGTGCTCACCGTGTATATCCGGTATCATATTTTCCCATGTCCCTTTTGGCGAGGTCTCTCCCGTGAGATACACATAAACGATGTCTTTGTCTTTCAGCTCTTCTTTCATGGGGATCATTGCCTTATTTGCCGTGCGGCACGGACCACACCAGGTTGCCCAAAAATCCACCAGTAATGTATGTCCGCGATATTTGGAAATGATGGAAGCGAACAAATCCTCATTACTGACTTCTCCCGCCTCATTGATGGTGAATCCGGTCTTCTTTTTATTCTGTTCTATTTTAGCTAAAAGTTCGGTATTCTTCTCTTTCACGGTTTCCAGATAGGCCGGATTGTCCAAACCTGCAATCTGTGCCAGTTGTTCCTCGGATGCGGGAGTAAATTCACTGATCCCGTTGAGTACGTTTGCTACTATAGATAAGTCGAAATAAATACCTTTGTCCGTTCCGAGTGCTTTGCCGAATGCTTTTCTGAATGTCTGGCTTGCGGTAAGGCGTGCATATTGGGGGGTATAGAGAGCTTCCGGAGTGTTGAGGTTGGAGAAATCCTTTAATAGATCGTAGAAATTATCCGGGAGTTGCACCGGATTGTTCTTTACATACTCCTTACTTGCTTCACCTTCCAGCTTATAATTAACGATATGCACACGTTGTACAATTTGAGGAACGAACATAAGGAGGGATGCTGCCGATGCATTCACTGCATTGTGAAGCACTGCCTTGCAGGCTTTTGTGGCTTTCAAATTTTCTATCTCCCGGAGTTTGCTTTGCTGTTTTTCCAGAATATAGGCCTTTACTTCTTCTGCATTCTTATCTTTTAGTTCTTGAATGAATAGCGGGTAATCAGAATCTATTTCAGTTTGGAAGTTCAGTTTATTGATTTCGGCCGATAATCCGGCTAAGTATCCTCCGTAGTAAACGTTTGCTTCATCGGATTTCTTTTCTCTGTGTAACTTGGATTGGCGGCGACAGATTTCACGTTGGTTGATAAAGATATTTGTTTTTTCTCCGGGAGCTAATAAGAGGCTGATGGCACCGGATCCGGTGTACATGATGGCAGGAGTAGTGGTCAATACCGGTATCTCTTCAGAAAAACTGCCGTCATCTTTTATTTTTATCTTTACTTTCTGATTCAGGTTCAAGGCCCCGGAGAGGTAAATGGTAAAGTCAGAGGATGCTCCTGGGTGATAATTGAGGAAGCAACCTTCTAACAGGGCTTTTCCTTTTTGGATGGCAGGGATGGGGAGGGACGATAACTTCTTGACGCGTACTGTTGCTTCTGCCGGCAACTTTAGTTTGGGAAGTTCGCCGTCCAGTCGGATACCCCAGATTTTGAAAGCACCTTCTGTATCGCCTTCCGAGAAATCAATGGAGGTGACCGTTTCGGGCAAGGGTGGGAAGACGAGTTTAAATTCTGCCTGTCCGGATTCCGGCATCCAGAATTCCTGGTCGGGAGCAATGCCTATGCCGTAGCGAAGAGGGTATAATTCTCCGTCGTCTCCTTTCAGAAAACTACCGGATGCTATTCTTATCCAGTTTTTGGGGCGGTAGAACGCTTTGATGTGCAATACGGTGGCTGTGTCGCTCAGTGCCACTTTGTCTACTTCGATACTTGTAGAGCTCCAATCGGAAAAGGGAGGCTGTTCAATCATTTTTTCTTGGGCTTGCGTATATGCCACATTTAGTAGAAAGCAGGCAATGAGCGCTAATTGTTTCATGGTATATTCATTTATAGAGTTATATACAAAAATAAGAATTATATAGTTAGAATCTGTGTTTTGTGTATAAAAAAAGAAGAAGTGCGCCATAAAGTAATGGGCCCTTCTTCCTTTTTCAATTAATGTAGTGTAAGAGAGAGTTTTTTACTGGAGTTTGAAGTTGATAGGGAGCGTGTATTGCACGGCTACCGCTTCTCCTTTATTTTTCCCGGGTTCCCAACGTGGCATGCCTGTTACTACGCGTATTGCTTCTGCGTCCAACGAGGGTGACACGCTTTGCGCGATCCTCGGACTGGTAACACGGCCCTCCTTATCGACTATGATCTGTACGACCACGCGTCCTTGCGTTTTACTTTTCTGGGCATCGACCGGGTATTTGATGTTTTTGGCCAGATAGCGCATCAGACCTTCGGTTCCACCGGGGTATTTAGGCATTTCTTCTGCATTCTCGAGAATAGTATCCGATGCATCTGTAGCTGTGTTTTCGTCAGCGGCATACGCTACTACGACAACTTCGTCCAGTTTGCTGTTTTTTATTTCTTCCGCTTCCGGTTCGCTCAGTTTGAAGAGGATGGGAACGGTATAACGGACACGTACTTCTTTTCCTCTTTGAGTGCCGGGAGTCCATTTAGGCATGGTCGATAATACCCGTATGGCCTCTGCATCCACTTCCGGACTGACAGATCGTACAATTGTCGGCGTACTGATCGATCCGTCTTTTTCTACAACAAAACCGGCGATAACCCGTCCTTGGATTCTTTCCTGATGTGCTTTTGCAGGATAACGCAGGTTTTGGCTTATATATTCCATCAGAGCCGTTTGCCCTCCGGGAAAAACAGGCATTTTTTCAACAATGTCGAATACCTCTAAATTTTCCTCCATTTTCTTTCTGGTATCTGCACTTGGAAGCACTATCTTCAGATTGAGACGGTCTTGATTTTTGATATTCATAGAAGAAGAAATGTCTTTATTGTCAATGGTAATCGTGGTGATGCCCTCTATTGCAGTGAAAGAAAAATTACCATTGGCGTCTGTTTTTGTATTCGGAATATTTATTTTCTGAAAAGTCCCGTCATTCAGAATTTCTGCTCCTAATGTGGCGTTAGCCAGTCCTTTTCCAGTGTCGTCAACTACTACTCCTTTGTATTCCACTTTCTTTTCCTGGAGGGGAGTTGTTGTCGGAGTTGTCGGTTCGGAGGTTTCTGCGGCAACAGGTTGTAGCGTTTCGCCTGTTTGCCCTGTTTTCTCTTCAACAGCCTGTATCACATCTTTGGCAAAATCCTTTGTTGTCCGGGCCACTGCCTCGATGTTACTGATTATCATCAGCAGGGCAGCCAGTGGAAGAAACATCAGATATTTGGTTCTTCCTATCTCTTTCGTTCTTTTTTTATTCATCATTGTAATTCGGTTTTTGAGTGGTAAAACATTGAAACTATTATAAAGAGTTGCTGCAGCCTTATGATGAGCCAGTCCCAACAAGTGATACTGGTATGTTTTATGATCATATCCTGTTTGTAATACATGCTGGTCGGCCATGTATTCCAGATTGTTTCGTATTTCGCGTTTCATGAGCCAGGCAAAAGGATTGAACCAACAAGCGATGCACATCCATTCTCCGAATACTACGTCCGCCGAGTGTATTTGCCGGGCATGGGTAAGTTCGTGTACCAGTACTTCGGCCAATTCTTCTTCCGTATGTGATTCCGGATGAATGAAGATCCAATGGAAAAAGGAGAATGGACCGCTTGCTTTATTCAGGGCATATATACGTACACCTTGTATTTGCATTGCTTTACATCGTATCCTTAAACGGATGATGCTGATTAGCTGTACTATGAAACGAATGGAGAAGAGGATTACTCCACACAGATAAATCACCTTTAGCGACGTGAGCGTTATGTCTTGCCAATTGATACCGGCGGTTATCGTCACTTCATCAAATACAATTTCCGGAAGCAGTGTCGTGGCATAAAGGTCGGCCATTGCTACCATAGGCTCGTGTGCTTTCACCCATTCTTGCAGATTGAGCATCGGGTAGAGGAATGAAACCCCGAAAAAGCAGAGTAGTGCCGTCCGCCGCCAATGAAAAAAGGTATCCTTGTACAAGAACAACCGGTAAAAGGCGTAGAATAGTGCAATGCCTACGTTGATTTTCAGAAAATATGCAAGTTCCGGAGTCATGATTTTACTGTTTATTCGTTATTCTTCTTTACCTTTTTCAATCATGTCGATGATCTCTTTCAAGTCGCTGGTCGAGATTTTCTGGTCTTTGGCAAAAAAGGAAACCATCTCTTTATAGGAATTCTCAAAGTAATTCCGTACTACTCCGCTCATAAAACTTCGTTTGTATTCGCTTTCCCGTATGGCGGGAGTGTATTGATAGGTATTACCTACGCGCCGGGCCGTTACATACCCTTTTCGCTCAAGGTTTTTTACTATCGATGCAATGGTAGTATAAGGAGGAGCAGGTGGTTCGAATTTGGCCACTATCTCTTTTACAAAACAGTTTTCCAGTTCCCAGATGTAAATCATCACTTCTTCTTCTTGTATAGTTAGCTTTTCCATGGAGTTTGTTTAATTACGATTATGATGCAAATCTACGAAAGTTTCGTAATTAAACAATAGTCAATGGGTTAAATAATGCAAATAGGGGAGAAGTATATGTCCGGACGAAAGTTTGTTTTTGTGTAATGTTTCCTTTTTCAGTTAGATAAAGAGTTGTCTTTCTGCTTATTGGTCTCCCTGTATTCCTTTGGAGTCTGGTTGTAGCGTTTGGCAAATGCTCTATAAAAGTGAGAGCGGTTTGTGAAAGCCGTTTGATACATAACCTCTTGTATTGTTAAAGTTGTGGTGAGTAATAGTTTGGCTGCATAATTGATTTTTTGTTCTTTTATAAAATCTTTTGGAGGCAGCTGATTCAGGTTTTTGAATTTGCGATACATGTTTCGGCTGCTTGTCTGCATGGCGGCAGCCAATTCTGTGGGACCGAACGATATGTTGTCCATATTATCATTAATTATTTCTGTGGCAGTTTGCAGATACTCCTTGTCTTCTTTGGATAGTAACTGCCCATGACTGAAGTCGAACGCACTGGCAGAACTCGTATAGTATTGCTTCAGATCTTTTTGTCTTTTGATAAGTTGTTTGACTAAGACTCTTAAGTATTTGTTATTGAAAGGTGTGGAGATATAAGCATCTGCTCCTGATTCGATGGCTTTTATCTTTTCATCGGTTGTATTCTGGTCGGATAGAACGATTAATGGAATATGTACTGTGTACTTGTTGTTTTTTATTTGTTCGGTTAGGATAATTCCATTAATGTTAGGTACTGTAATGTCTATAATTATCAGATTTGGGGGTTCCTGTTTCACCATAGATAGTCCTTCCTCGCTATTTGGGGCGGTAAAAATTGTGTATTCATCGGATAGCATATTTTTTAGTGTGTCTGGAATGCCCTTATTGCTGCTAATTATTAAAACTGTAATTTCGGCTTTTGGATATTCACTTTTGAAGTTTGTGCTGATAGGTTCTTTTATGGTTATATTACTTTTAAGCATAGGGTCGGAAGCCTTCTCCAAAAAGGCAGACGGTTTTTCTGTAATGGTTGGTTGCGGTAAGATAATGGCAGCTTGTGGTTGTTGATAAGGCATATCTGATAGTTTGCCAATAGACATTTTCGGTTCGTATTTTTGCTTGGCATAACGAAGTATTCCAATGATAACACTTAATACGAATAACGTATAAATAATGTATGCTGCCATTATCGGATACCATAGGGGAAGAGTCATGATATAAAAACTATGCAGTAACTTTTTATTATGAAAGAAACTGTATGCTGCTTTTGGAGTATAGTTACTGGAAGAGATGTTGATGTATAGTGCTTGATTAAGGTCTGTAAGTGTTTGGGTTCCGTTTTGAAAGATACCGGTAGTTGAACTGCTGGATAAGTTATTCCAACTGTTTACCTGTTTGGCCGGGGAGGCAAATATATCTTTTACAGAGCATAAAAGAAATAGCAATAGTAAAGTTTGGATATATTTTTTCATGAGTATTCTGTTTACTTAAAGTTTAAACCCTCATGAGAATTTACCATGACTTTTATTCTCATGAGGATTTTAACAAGGAGCTTTATAGCTTATTGGTATATTACCTTGCGCACAATATTACCTTTATCGGTTTGGATAGAGATGATATATATGCCGCGTTCCGGCAGGTCAATATTGATATTATTATTTGTGGTATTACCGTTCTGTCTTGTAGAATAAATTGTTTTTCCGGAAATATCAATGACGTCTACCTTTATATAATTTTCTACATTAGGCAGAATATTCAAAGATCCGTTTTGGAATGTTATCTGGAAATCTTTACCTTCAACAATCGGAGATATGCCGGTTATTTCTCCTCCGGTTACGTCATCGAATACATAATCCGGACGTACATCAGCTCCTGTCAAGTTAAATTTTACATTTTCGAACTTCACATTATTGGCATGTCGTACATAAAAGCCATAAGCCGGCAATGCTTTTCCAAACATGTTGGATTCCGGATAGGCATCAATCATTTCCGGAATACTTGCATTGGCATCGTTTATTGTACCGCCACCGGGTAAGGTGATCTCTACATTTTTGATTAATACATTATCGATAATTCCTCCCGGTACACCTACAATTGAACTGGCTACTTTACTGACGCAAGTGGCTTTGATATCTGAAATTACTACGTTTTTCAGTTCACTCATTTTTGCGGAACCTTCACGTTTTCCTAATCGGAGGAAAATAGCCGTATGTACATCTTTCATTTGGATATTTGATATCGTGACACCGTCTAATACTCCTCCATTTACTGATTCCAAGGCTATACCGGAGATAGTTGAAGGTCCTTGGAGAGTTATGCCGCACCAGGCAAGCTTGTCACTTTCATAGTGTTTACGGAAATTGTCTTCACTGGCTTTTTCTATTACACAATCGGTATATGTGATGTTTTTGAATCCGGTTTTTCCTGCAGTTCCTAATTTTATTGCATTACAATTAGTCCGTATTGTACAATTTTTTACAGTAACATTTTCTACGAAAATTCCTCGGTCGCTTTTCATGCATATGCCGTCATCGTCACAGTCAATATAGCAATCTTCGATTTCTACATTTCTGGAGTCAATGTCCAATCCGTCATTATTCCAATTTGAATGGCTGTAGATTTTTACTCCTTTTATTTTTACTCCATCGCACAGCAGGAAATGAGCTGTCCAAAAAGCAGAGTTTTGTAAGGTTACATTCTCTACAACCACGTCTTTACAATTAACAAAATGAAGTACTTTAGGACGATCGCCTTTGCTATTGCCGAATTGGAAGTCGGGGGCAGTTCCACGTCCGTCAATTAACCCCGGCCCTATTACTTTTACATTTTCAATATTCTTACCGAATACCAAAGCGCTGGTTTCGATAGCACCGGCTTCGGGGAATGCATCACGGTAGTCTTGAATAGTACGGCTTCCTAATAATTGTGCACCCTCTTCCAGTTTTAATGTCATGTTGGAACGTAAAAAGATGGGACGGATCGAGTAACGGCCTTTAGGTACGATAACCGTTGCTTTTTTCATAGAACAAGCATCAATAGCCTGTTGCATTAACTCTGTGACATCATCTCGTCCATTATTTGATACCCCACAAGATTCTACTACATTCAGTTCTCCTCCTTTAGGAACCAGGTCGACAAATGGATTATCCGACTCTACTCCTAAATTATATTCGTCAACGGGCTGTTTGGATAATGAAACTGTTTTCAGTACAGGAAGTTGGTATGCTTCATTTCCCAAAGTCCATACCGACTCAAAATCCCAGCCATCATAAGTTGATTGTATTGCTAATTCTTCTGCATCTTTATCCTGTCCGTTCTTGCCATTGGCATCAGTGCTTGAGAAGGGAGCGTCATTGATGATGCATCCTGAAAAAGCGAGGTTGTTGCTTAGTGTTATTTTATCTTGTTTGGCCCAGGCAAAGATACGGCTGGGAGTTGCGTCACGCACAGTGATTGTTTTATTAATGGCAACGCAGTTGGAGATTGTTGCATTCATTTGTTCGATGGAAGCATCCGGTGCGCTGACTGTACCTAATATGCCACCGGTAGATCCACCGCCATCTACTTGAATATTGTTTAAAACATAGCATTTGTCAATGAGAGTTGTACATGCTCCGTAAGAACTTCCCATGATACCGCCAACTCCATCGGCCGTTGCAAAAACATTTCCTTTTACATAACAATTGACGATTGAGATGTTTTGGTTATTATTCCTTCCGACAATAGCACCTACTAAGTTTCCTTTTGATTCTACATTTCCTGCTACATATACCTCTTCTATTTGGGTCTGTTTATTACCTTCCACCGCAGTAGAAAGTCCGGTAAGGATACCTACATTACTGGTTCCGGTAATTCTTTTGCCGTCTGCAATGATTATTGCTAATCTTTTTATAGTGACGTTACCGCCGACAGCTCCGAAGAAGCCTACATTTTCAGAATCCATACTTATCCAGATATTCTCGATAGCATGTCCATTGCCATCAAAATTTCCAGTAAAAGGTGTGGCAGATGTTCCTATAGGTTGCCAACCGGTTTCTGGGGAATTTGTTTCAATCCATGTCGATAAGTCGATATCAGTCTCTAATTTGTAATGGGCGGCCAAATTATTTCTCATATTATTCAGTTCGTCAGCCGTGCTGATGACAAAAGGATCTTCCATTGTTCCTGTACCGGAAGAAAAATCGATAGCCCATGTATTGAACGATATACCAGTACAGAGAATGAGGGACGTCCCCCAATACCTTAGAGATTCAAACATTTTTATCTTTTTCATAATACTTAAATATATAAAATTAAACAATTATTTTTTGGGGGCTTTCAATAGTTCTTCACCCCATTTCCATGCTTCTTCCCATAATTCCGGATAGTTATAATGTTCTGTTTCCGGTGCCGGTATAAAAGTCTTGGGTGAGGAAATACTATTATATACAGCGTATGATGTTGTAGGAGGGCATACCATATCGTTATATCCGAAAGAGAAGAACACTGGCTTATTTAGTATCCGGGCAAAATTGGTAACGTCATAATATGCCATTACCTGCTCTTTCTTTCTAATAATGGGATCGTTTATATGTTTATCTTTAAAATAGTGTGGCCAACCTCCGGCTCTTCCGTGTAGATAGCCGTTCAGATCTGCTAATGCAGGAAAAAAAACGACACAGCCTGTTACCCGGTTGTCTAATGCAGCTGTTATGAGCGATAGTGCACCGCCTTGGCTACCGCCATAAACAATAAGGTCACCATTGAACTCTTGCATAGAGTATATATAGTCGATCATACGGATACAGCCGAGATATACACGTTTATAATACACCATATCTCGATCTTCCCAGTTAAAATTCCAATATTTATCGAGAGAACCGGACCGTAGGTTGTGGTATACGGAAGCCGGCATGGTCACAGGTATTCCATGTATTCCGATATCCAATGTTATGTATCCTTTTTCCGCTTCGGCAATATGTCCTTCATAGGGACGGACACCGGCTCCCGGAAGCCGCAATAGAGCAGGGCATTTTTTCTCGGTTTTAGGTATACAAAGTATTCCGAACATACGGCTGCCACGCTGGAAAGATTGTACGCTTAATTCATATACATCTACTTTGGAGGTACATTTTTCGGGAAGTAGACGTAAACAGGGATTCATTGCTATCTCTTTGTTCCCGGCTTTTGCCTGTTCCCAGAAAAGTTGGAAATCGGCCGGCATTTCAGTTGTTGGCAAGAGAGTGTGCGGTTCATATCCGGCCGTACCTCTGCCTTCATATGTATTTCCCTTTATCGTTACAAAAGCCCGGCAGCGTAAGAAACCGGCCTTTCGTAAAGTTCCTGCATTGATAGTGGTTATTCCGTCTTTTAATAGGAGTTCTTTTTGTTTAAAAGGCTCTAACATATCTTGGGATAACTCATAGCGTATTTTTATTCCTTTCATTGGAATACCGTTCTTGGTTACAGTGACGGTAAACACAGCATCTTTTCCTAATTTATAAAGCCAGTTTTCACTGTTCGGAACCACTGAAACCTGAATCATCTGTTTCATGGGTTGTGCGATACAACCCCATGAATAGCAGATAAAAAGAAATAATATATTTAATTTTTTCATAATTTGTAATTGTTATATTATTCCTTTTTTAATGTTACCTTTGCATTGTTGAGCGTACATCCTTGTTGGGTGAAGTTCTTTACGTCGTTAAGATGGAACATCGGACGTTCGTCTTTATTTGTTGTAGTCATCTTTATATTGTTAAAAGCAATACCATTTACATGGCGTACGTAGAAACCGGAAGCCGGTAAGATCGTTCCGAACATTCTGTTTTCGGGGTATTTATCAATTGCTTCGGGGACTTTTAAATCAATATCTGTTTTTGCTACTTCAGCATCGGTAACTAAAATTACATCGCTGATAACAATGTTTTTGATATCACCACCCGGAACTCCTGTTATTGAACAGGCTATTTTTCCTTCACTACGAGCAATGATGCGGCTTATCATTACATCATTAATGCGACTCATTTGCTTGCTGAAAGTCCTTTTGCGATCACCTAAGCGGACAAATATCGGAGTTTGTACTCCTTGCATCGCTATATCCGAAATAGAAACATTCTCAATGATCCCTCCGTCTACAGATTCTAATGCAATACCTGCTACTACTGTTTTATGTTTAGTTCCAATCCATGGATAATTTTTGTACCATTGGCGAATGTGATCTTCGGATGCTCTGTCTATTGTACAGTTTGAAATTGTGACATTTTTGAATCCGCTATAAGAAGATGTCCCGAATTTGATAGCATTACAGTTTGATTTTAAAACACAATTGGTGACAGTAACATTTTCGCATGGAGTATCTGTGTCGCTTTTCAGGCATAATGCATCATCGTCACAGTCGATGTAGCAATCTGAAACCACTACGTTGCGGCTGTCAATATCAAGACCGTCGTTGTTCCAGTTTGCATGGCTGTAAACTTTTACCCCACGTACAATAACACCGTTGCACTTCTCATAGTCCTGTGTCCAATAAGCCGAATTGCGCAGAGTAACATCTTGCACCCGAACATTATTACAACCGATAAAGTAAATGATTTTGGGACGTCTGGGCCCTCCTTTCGAATCGTTTCCGTGTTGGAAATTTTGATGTGCGCCTTGTCCGTTAATAGTACCTGAACCCGTAATAGCGATGTTGGCGACTCCACGTGCAAAAATTAGTGCCGGGCTTTCTTTGCCTTTCAATTCAGGAAATACTTTATGGTAAGAATCCAAATCGGTACTACCTAAAAGTTCTGCTCCGAAATGTAAGTGCAGGTTCACATTTGATTTTAAAAAGAGGGTTCTGGTTAAAAAATGCCCGGATGGAATTTCTACGGTTCCCCCTTTGCTGCGGGCTGAGCAATCGTCTATCGCTTTTTGTATGAAAGCTGTGTTGTCAGTAATTCCATCTCCTTTTGCCCCCAGTGTGGTAATGTCAACCGTATATGCAAAAGTTGGTAGTATGTAAAAACAAACAATCAATGTTATTAAAATTCTTCTCATCATAAGCTGATTTTATTTTTATAATATAAGATTAATACTGTCAGGACGACTTTGATGTTTTTAAAATATCAATTCATTCTCTTGTAATATATTCATTAATACCGGTTCCAAAAAGTTGACCATTCGCTGAAAGCCTAAATCATTGGGATGTATTCCATCACCGGTTCCTTCATGGTCATGGCCTATTAAATCTTCCCCTCTGATGAAATAAAGTTTCTTGATGCCATCATGTTGAAGTTGTTCTATTTGTTGTTGGATTGTTTTGTCTTTTATGCGTAAATCGTTTTTTATTTTCAAATTAAAGTTTCCTATATCCATTGCAATGCTTTGCATGACAATAATAGGAGCTTTCGCGTGTTTTGCTCTGATGGTTCTGACCAGATAACCCGTGCGTTCGGCAATCTGTTTTGCAGTTGCATTGGGAACGCAATCTAATATATAGGCATCGGCTTCTATGTCAGCTAAACAGTCGGCCATACTGTTCTCCATACGGGCATTGCCGCTGAATCCCAAGTTGATGAAATTAATACCTGTGCGGCGCGATAATTTTGCTACATAGGTTGTTCCCGCACGTGAAGCTTCTGCACCATGTACAATGCTTGAACCGTAAATCAGAATCTTCTTTTTAAATGGATAATCGATTGCCGATATATTTGCACTTTCTTTTATACCGATTCTTAATGATTTGATTTCACTAAATAAAGGTAGGTACAGCAAACATTCTTTTTCTGTATTATCCATTTCTTGCACAATCACATATTCGCTTCGGGTGTTTTGCGGTGTCGGTTTACCGACACCTGCAAACTCCCATTTTCCATTTCGTTTTATATATAAGTCTAATCCGCTATGGGCAATGTCCGATAAGTTTTGTGAGGGCTTGTCCGGTTTAACTTCCCAGTTAGCTGCAATAATCGGGCTATTCGTCTTGAATCCGATAGCTAATCCACATGAGAGTGTAGAGAGATATTTAACCTTTGGAGACAAATCTTTATACAGAGCCGTATCGATTCGATGATAATATTCCGTGTTAGGCTGTGCTTTACCAACCATCAGTAATTTTTGAGCATCGACATATTTTAATGTTTGTGCTGTGAATTCACCGGAAAGTAGTAAAAGCACAATTCCTAAACAGACTTTTTTATATAAAACTTTATCCATCGGATGGTGGTTTATTTATCATTTTGTTAAATGTTGGCATATCATCATTGACCATCCTGAGGCGATGTGGCCACATGGATCGTCCAGTTTTTCTGGACAATCCCGTTTGGTGAGGTAACCGTATACTTTTTGGGAGAGCTTAAGTCAGTAAAACCATTTATTACCGGAGTGAGAGAAGCTCCGGTAGATATGGTTAATACTAATCTCAAATGAGTCAGATCGGTTCCTTCGGGTACGAATGCATATACCGATGCATTTTCTGTGTCTATTTCGAAAGACTCAATGATATTAACAGGTTTATCGCTTACAGCATAAAGGGTGATACCGGTTATTGCAGCAGTCTCATAAGCATCGTTAATTTTATAGTCGATTTTAGAGCAAGCTGTCACTGCCACATACAGGGAAGTGAATAATATATATATCAACTTTTTCATAACTTTTTCTTTTTGTTTATTCATTAGCTATTTACCATCCCGGATTCTGGTGTCCTACCAATTTAGGATTACGATTGATCGCATGTTGTGGTATAGGTAACAGATAATTTTTCTGTGTGTCGAAAATCCTTTCAAAATATATAGCACGAGGGTTGTAGAGTGGAGTTGAAACAGAGGTCGGTACTTTTTCTGGCGGCTCTTGATAGGTAATTTCCATTTTATAGAAAGGACCTGTCAGGCTTTTATCCCCAATTTTCCAACGCATGATGTCAAAATATCTTTTATTTTCAAAGGCCAGTTCTACACGCCGTTCATTGCGGATCTGTTTACGCATATCTTCTTGTCCCAATCCGGAAATTTCCGGTTGTCCGGCGCGACGGCGCACTGCATTAATAGCATCATATATTGACTGATCAGGGCCTGATACTTCATTTTTAGCTTCAGCATAAGTCAATAATATTTCGGCATAACGTAGCACTATTAAATTGCCTCCCTCTCCATCCATGTTCATGTACCTGTTCTTGGTACCACAACTGACAGTTTCGTTTTGATGTTTACGGATGAAATAACCGGTTTTGGTGGATTCTACTTTCGAACAGTACATTCCATTGGGTAGATTGTCTGTTATATTTTTCCATTTTCTCCGGTCGTTCTCATCCCATATATAACGGTTGACGCTGAATGAGAGTGTCGAATCTTTCCATACTACTCCATCGTATAAAATGGAGGCATAGAATCGGGCATCCCGATTCTCATATGGATGTGCTGCTTGTTCGGGATTATTCCAGTCGAAAGGTGTTCCGTTTTGCATTTCGAAAGCATCGACCAGCATTTGTGAAGGATTGGAACATCCCCAGCCGTAATCACTGCCGATACCCGGATAACCTGGAGCTGCAATAGTTTGATATCCTTGTTGATGGCGATCAGGGTTTTTGTATTGTACATCAAAAATAACCTCTTCGTTACCTTCGTATTCTTCTAAAAAAAGATTGGCAAAATTCTCTGCTTTCTTACTTAGCTTTTTGGTTGTAGATTTTTCATTAGGATCTCCATCGTTTTCGCGAAACAAACGATACTCTCCTTTCAGTTCACCGGTTATTAATATGTCGGCGGTATTTGCTGCATCTTCATAATATTTAGCGTCAATAACACCGGCTGCATGGAGATAAGCAACGGCTTGGAAACCGATAGCTGCCCCTTTGGTTGCCCTGCCATACTCCTCGGCCGGAAGTTCCGAACGCTTAGGCAAACGATTTGCTGCTTCCTTAAGGTCTTCGATAATGAATTCTAAAGTTTCTTTGGACGAACTCCTCGAATAGTAAATATCGTCTACGTCTTTATTCAGTGTCTTTTTTATCAGTGGTACACCACCCCAAAAACGCCAGAGTTCTAAATAATTGATAGCACGTAGGAAATACATATCTCCCATGAAACGCTCTTTTTCGGCTTCAGTCAGGACTTCAGAAACTTTTATTTTTTCCAATCCGAGATTTGTCCTGCGGATGTTTTCATATAAAGCATCCCATCTGCTTTTAAAAGGTTCTGGCAGAGTTGCTGCTGTAAAACTGAATTCTGATAGGGAGATAAATCCTGAGATTCCCATATCGTCTGTCCAAGCGTGATCGAACGAATACCAGTCTCTGATCCCTTTAGTCATACAGTATAAAGGACCATCTAATGTTTTGTTGTAGGTTTCGTTTACGTATAGGCCGGTAGCCGATTTGCTTGACCAAACGGCTTCATCGGTAATAGATGTTCTGGATTCTATGTCCATAAAGTCGGTACATGAACTGAAGAACGCTATTATCCCGGCAGTAATAAATATCATTATTTTTTTCATGATTGCTTTCATTAGAATGTAATATTAACCCCCAAAGAGGTTACAAATTGCTGTGGATATGCATTGTAATTTTGATTTTCTACGTCGAAATCTTTCGGCATATCAGAGTAAATAGTCCACAAGTTGTAAAAGTTTAGGTATACTCTCAGATTATCTACATGGAGTTTCTTTAACAGACGTTGCTCGAAGTTATATCCTATCTCCAGAGATTTTAGTTTTAAATATGCTGTATTTACCACCCAGAAGGAAGAGGACACATAATTCATTCCTTCAATAGTGGATAAACGTGGGTATTTGGCATTCGGATCGGGATTGTCTGTTGTCCATGAATGAATATGGTCTTTCCGGGGTTTATCATTTTTGAATGGGAAACGTACTCCACGGTCAGAAGCACCGCTTGCGTCTTGTCCGATATAGAAATCGGAATGTCCGGTTCCTTGTAAAAACAGGCTGAAGTCAAAGCCTTTATATTTTGCACTGAATGTATATCCGTACATGATTTCCGGTACACGGGTACGACCGATAATTGTTTCGTCTTCATTGTCAATTTTACCGTCACCGTTGATGTCACGATATTTGATGTCACCAGGGCGGGTTGAAGCGCTTTGGTAAGCCCAATTGTCAATTTCTTCTTGGTTGGCAAACAATCCTTCGGCAATATATCCTCTTAACTGTGATGCGGATTTACCGGTTCTGCGGAAACGTGGAATACTATAAGTACCCATTGACTCGGCGATATCTATTTGCTTATCGCGGGAGAATCCGAATACAAATGAATTGTCTATTGAGAAATCCCGATTGATCTTCGTATGGTTGGAGACGGTGAGGTCTACACCATAACGTTCTTCCTTTCCTGCATTGTATTGCGAAGGCTTAATACCATATTCTGTTGGAAAATCGTCGGTCGGAATGATGATTTTATCTCGTCTTAAATCACGGTATACATCGAATTCTACTCCTAATAACCCGTTCCACATAGAAAGATCAAATCCTATGTTGGCTTTTAAGACGGTTTCCCACGTCAGAAAAGGATTTGCTTCTGCACTTTCGTATAAGCCGGAGACCGTAGATTGGGAGCCTGTTCCCCATACATATCCGTTACCTACCGTATAGGTAGGGCTCCATTGGAATGGGTTTCCTACCGGATTTCCGGATTTACCATAAGAGGCACGGACTTTCAAATTATCGATAATGTGAATGTCTTTCAAAAATGCCTCTTCTGAAATGCGCCATCCCAATGATACCGAAGGGAAAAATGCAGCACGACGATCAGGAGCATATTGATAGGTACGGTCATAGCGTCCGGCTAACTCGATCAGATATTTTTGTGCATAATCATAATTGATACGGAATACAAAACCGTCTTGAGCTTCGGCTGAAGAGGTACCGGAGTTGTATTGATTATTTTTCGATCCCATATCCAATTCGGGTATTGAGACATCGAATTGTGTCCGTCGAGCACTATAATCTATTTTGCGTCCTCCCCACCGGCGTTCGTAAACAAATAAACCGGAGATATTATGATTGCCAAAGGAATTGGCATAATTCAGATAACCCTGCACTGTATAATAAGCATTTACTTTAGTAGATTGGGATAGATCTGCATCGGATTGTAATTCTGATTTATTATACTTGTTATTGGCGGCATCATATACGTAATATTCATAAGGATGGCCCCAGTTTTTGGAATATGTATCTTTGCGATTCATATTGAACAAGCCTTTTACTGACAATCCTTTGATGAAAGGTAGCTCCTGATTGACCGACAAACTCAAATTCTGATAGTTGTTTTCATTGCGTTTCTCTCCACCACCATATATTGTTTGGTACATACTACCACCGATAGACGATTGAAAGGCAGGTAATCCGTTACTGTATACGTCAGCCTCAGTTGCTTTTGCCCGGTAGATATTTAGCATAGCCGCTTCTGCAGAAGAAGAGTTTGTCCTTTTACGATCATATACAAGGCCTAAATCGGCTGAAACGGTTGTTGTTTTAGTGGGCTTTAGGTCAAGATTGGCACGTACATTGTAACGACGGTAATACTGGTCGTCACTAAACATGCTGCCCTGCTTCATGTATCCCAAAGCTACGTAAGCTTTAATCAGATCATTACCACCCTTAAGTACTATATTGTGTTTTTGGCTGGTAGAAGTATTCATATAGTTTTTCACCCAATTAGTATTGGGATAAGCATCTGTTCCTTGTTCATGTGCAGCAAGTATTTCATCGGTAATTGCATTTGCTTCATCTTTCATGCCATCCATTTCATACGCTTGTTTTTTCAGGCGTAGTCCTTCAGCTGCACTCATAAATTCAGGTGTATTGGTCGGTTTCTGCCAACCGAATTCACCATTATAATTGAAAGAAATCTTTCCTTGTGTGTTACCTCCACGTTTTGTTGTAATTAAGACAACGCCATTAGCTCCTTTTAAACCATAAGGGGCCACTGCCGATGCGTCTTTTAGTAAAGTTACGGATTCAACCTCTTCCATATTGATCATATTGTATTCACTTTCAATACCATCGACCAAAACAAGAGGGTTTTTATTTCCTCGGAGATATAATGTCGAGGCGTCATTACCGGGTTCACCGGTAGCTTGTTGCGTGACTAATCCCGAAACCCGGCCACCCAATGCATTGGAAACATTGGCAACAGGCATAGTTGTCATTTTTTCACTTTTTACTGAAGCTACAGAGCCTGTCATGTTCACTCGTTTCTGTACACCATAACCAACGACTACCACTTCATCAAGTAATTTGTCGTCTTCTTTCATGATGACATTTAATGTATGTTTATTGTTTACAGATATCTCTTGCTTCAGATAACCGACATAAGTGAAGATTAAAGTGGCTTTTTTATTTTCATCGGGTATGTTTAATGAGTACCCCCCATTAAGATCGGTTACTGTGCCGATGGTAGTTCCTTTAACAACAATACTCACTCCTATCAATGGTTCACCGGACAGGTCACTTACTATTCCTGTGAGTTTCTTTGTCCCTTGAGCAAATACAGATGATACAGTTATCAGCATTAATAAGGTTATTAGTGCGGCAATCTGTCTTCTGCTTTTCATGGTGTCAGAAACTTTTGCTTTTACATTTTTAGTCATGTTATTCTTAAAATTAATATAGTTTCTCTTCAAAAGAAGAACTAACAATAAAAGTGTTTTTGTTTTTGACGGATAAATTTTTTGTCTGTTATTACTTAGTCTTTATTGTTAGTTCTTCACTCTTATTTAAAAGATATAGAAGCCTATTCTTTTACAATTTTTACTACAGTTCCTTGGACGTTCAGTAAATATATGCCGGAATTTAAGGTGGCTATACTGATTTCCGAATCAAAACTTGTCATTACCAACTTGCCAACTTGATCGTATATTGAAACTTTGGCATTATCTGCTTTATTTGTTATTGTAATCTTATCTTTTGTTAGAGTTGGATAAACTGATAATTTTTCAGAAGATGACATTGTTATGCCCGTACTGGTTCTTTCCGGTAAGTGAGCTACTTTGGTATCAGGCTGCTTGTCCGCTGCAAAAGCTTTTAGAATGGGTAGTTGATATTTACCGTTTCCCATGGACCAGATAGCTGGATCCCAGAATAAATAGTCGTTGTTGTTGTCTCCAAAATAAATTGTTTCTTGTATGACATCATTTGAAGATTGGTTTAATCCGTTTTTATTGGTTTCCTGTCCGTCTGTAACAGCTGCGTCGTTTACCAGCATATCAGCCCAAGCGTAAGATGCTTCATAATTGTACTTACCTGTGTTGTCCGGCTTTTCAAATCCAACTAAACGTCCAATGTGTAAATCCGGAGAATTGGGCGCTTTTACGGATGGGTTCAATGCGATGGAATAAATCACATCGTGGCGGATTGCATTGCCATTGGGAAAACCGCATTCTCCGATAAGACCACCGGCTTTTGACTGAGATTTGTTTGTACCGGCTTCTACTTCACAGGTAGAGTAGGAAGATTCGATTTTGATACCACGGTATCCTTGTCCTACCAAACCGCCGGCTTTACAAAAACCATAAACTTTTCCTGCAGCATAACAATTTAGCAACTCAACGCGCCCTAATGCAGACGTCATAGCTATTATAGAACCGGCGGTTCCTGTGGCTGTACCGGTAACGGCACCATTACCTTCGGCGGTGATATTGCCAATTACAAAGCATTCTGTAATTTTGATAGTTTGTCCGGTGTAGGGAACTTGACCGATTATTCCGCCTACATTATCCAATCCTTTTACTTCTTTGCCATCGGCAATAATAAGCCCTAATTTTTTTACACTAAATATTCCGCTTGATTTAATAAAACCGAATAATCCGACATTCGAAGTTTCGGGACGGTTAATGTAAAATCCGGATATGACATGTCCGTTACCATCAAACGATCCTGTTATACCTTCCGGATCACTTCCAATGGGTAACCAACCGTTTTCTGCTGAGTTGGCAGCGAGGTAACTGGTTAAATCAATGTCATTGTCCAGTCGGAAATTGTTTCCGTCCAAATAATTACGTACTTCATTTAATTGCTCTGCTGTTTGGATAATATACGGGTCGCTTTCTGTTCCCGTACCACCTGCGAACTGGGCATTTACATTTGCTGATAACATTGTGGCAGAAAATGCCAGAATCAAACTTTTGTAGAATACTTTTTTCATAATTTCAACTTTTTCAAGATTAAACATATTGGTTTGTAATAAAATTCTATTGTTGGTATACATCTTTATTTGTGAGGATTAAAGGCTGATCGACAAATTGTTTGAAATCAGATTCTGAAGAGTGTCCCGGATAGGGTAGGTAGTAATGATTAGGTTTGTCGGGTTCCCAAGCGTTACGCCAAAATAAAATCCATCCGAGTTTATATTTGTTTATTATCGGATAAACTACATTGGTGAAATAGGTAGGATCCCATATCGATTCTTCCCCGGTTTCGCCAATTACCGGCAGTTTGCCGGACTGTTCTGCGCATTTTGTTACTATTTTGATATTTCTTTCAAAATCGATTTTGTATTGTTCGACATTTTTTTGTTCCCGTCCTTTCAAGTAATGGTCGAATCCCAGAATATCGACGTACTGATCACCCGGATATCGTTCCAGATAATGTTCTTCACTCTGAACGTTGGAAGAAGAATAAGCATAAAGTAGATGATGTACTTGTTTCGTTTTTTGTAAATAATCGCATGTCATTATCCACAGCTGTTTATATTCTTCGGGAGTAGATTGTTGGCTACTCCACCAAAACCAGTCTCCTGTATGCTCGTGATACATCCGAAAAATAACAGGGATATACGCTCCATTCTCATCTTTCAAATCCAGAAAGAAATTAGCTAAACGCTCCAACCATACCAGATATTCTTTATGTAAACTACCTCCGGGCAGGATAGAGCGTACAACTGTGTCTTGTGCGCAATCCCAAGTAGAATTTCCTGTTGCTATATTATCGGCATGCCAGCTAAAGGAGGAAATACCTCCTCGTGCATGATGTTCTTTTACGTGCTTTTTTATCTGGCTAAAGTATACAGAATCCAAACTATATTCAGAATCTAATTCGATATGTCCCAGTTCGAAACCGAATATGGCGGGATAGTCTCCAATCATGCCTTTGACATCAGAACGATCCTGTTCTCCATACCAGCCATGCCCGTACAACGGATCATCCTGATGTCCCAGCATAATGCCTTTTTCTGCCAGATTAAATAAACGGTTATACAATGCGACAGTCTCATGAGTCGCTTGTGGGTCAGTTGGCATTTTATTCTTCATCGGTGTTTTACACGAGAAGAAACTTATTATAATTATACCTATTAAAAAACTGTTTTTCATGGATTAAAAAATATTAATATTAATTCTGTAATTTGTAATATATTAAGAATTGACAAATGTTGTTTCTTCTATACATGCGAAGTTTTTGTCAACTAAGGTGCGTAGAGTCTGCACGGAAGTTGCTGAACGCAATCCGTCCGGTTTTGTATTTAAGCAATAGTCCAGTAATTGATCTATTGTGGAAACTGCGACATGCATGCGTGTATCAGAAGAGGCGTAATAGATGAAAACAGTTCCGTCTTCATCTGGTATCCAACCATTACAGAACAATACATTGGAAACATCGCCGATTCTTTCCATTCCTATTGGAGCCATAAAATAGCCGGCAGGTTCTGCGATTATTTTTTCGGGATGTTTTAAGTCTGTTAAATACAGGTACAATACATACCTCAATCCTGCGGCACATCCTCTTACGCCATGCGCAAGATGTAACCAACCTTTAGAGGTTTTTATAGGATGAGGACCTTCTCCGTTTTTTAATTCTTTAATGGTATGATAATAACGGAAGTTGATAATTGTTTCTTCTTTTATTTCTGCATGTTCAATATCGTCAATTAATGCCCAGCCGATACCACCTCCGCTACCGGCATCTATAAAACCATCTTGAGGGCGGGTATAAAGTGCATATTTACCGTTCACGAATTCGGGATGTAAGACTACATTTCGTTGCTGGCTTTTCGATTTCAAATCGGGCAGGCGTTCCCATTTCTTTAGATCTTTTGTACGAACAATTCCTGCAGTGGCAATAGCAGCCGATAAATCTCCCTCCGGTGCGTCAGGATCTTTTCGTTCAGAACAGAAAATACCGTATATCCAACCATCTTCATGTGCCGTTAAACGCATATCGTATATATTAATATCGGGATTTTCTGTTTCCGGGATTGCTACCGGATAATCTATAAAACGGAAATTATCTATTCCGTTCGGGCTCTCTGCAATTGCGAAAAAGGATTTTCGGTCATTACCTTCAACCCGAACTACCATAATATATTTACCATCCCATTTTATTGCACCTGCATTGAATGTTCCGTTTATTCCAAATCGCTCCATTAAAAAAGGATTACTTGCAGGGTTGAAATCATATCTCCACATCAAAGGAGTGTGCATGGCAGTTAAAACTGGATATTTATAACGTGTATAAATTCCATTTCCCGGTATGATCGGTTCGTTTTTACGTTTCAACAATGTTTCATGTTCTTGCGTAATTTCCTTTAATCTCTGATCAAAAAGAATATTCATAATTATCTGTTGTTTTAATATTTTAATATTTGCAAATATACGGGTTGATATATATCAAAAAAAGTACTTTGTTATCCAAAACTTATACTTTCTGAACAAAAGATTTTTTGATAAACTCTTTTGCCTTTATCGTATTAGTGTTTTGTAAAATATTGATTTTTAATGCAATAAATATGTTTGTGATAACGAATGTTATAACTGATATACATTTTAAACGAATGCTGATAATTTACTTGCTAATTGGTTTTATTTCCATTTTTTGATCTTTTTATCTTGATCGGTGGCTTCTGTCAGACTTAAAGCGAACCCGCCGCTACGAGCCAGTTTTACGGTGATTTTTGTTTTGTTGGTTACTATGCCTTTCTTTATCTCATAAGAAGTGGGCATTGTATCATAATCGGCGTCTTTTCCGTCATGATATAAAGTAGCAACGTATTGTTTCCCTGGCTTCAAAAAGTTTAGTTGAAAAGAGGATATTCTACTGTTTTCATCTGTTATTCCCCCGACAAACCAGTTTTCTTTTCCTTTCTCTTTACGGGCTATCGTCAGATAGTCTCCCGGTTCAGCTTCCAGATATCTACTTTCATCCCAATCAACTGCAACATCTTTAATGAACTGAAAGGCGTCCATGTATAGGTCATAATTTTTTGGAAGGTCTGCTGCCATTTGTAGAGGGCTATACATGGTTACATAAAGTGCCAGTTGTTTTGCCAAAGTAGTATGTACCCAACCTCTTTTCTTGGAAACGAAAGAAATTTTTGTATCGAAGATACCGGGAGTATAGTCCATCGGTCCGCCAATCAGGCGGGTAAATGGTAAAATGGTAGTATGGGAGGGGGTGTTACCTTGGAATGCCTCATATTCTGTACCTCGAGCCGATTCGTTAGCCAACAGGTTGGGATAAGTACGGCATAATCCGGTAGGACGTACTGCTTCGTGGGCATTTACCATAATTTTGTAATCTGCTGCTTTTTTTACTGCATACAAATAGTGATTATTCATCCATTGACCGTAATGGTATTCTCCCCGTGGAATAATGCTTCCCACGTATCCGCTTTTCACAGTATTATAACCATTGTCGGCCATAAATTGATAAGCTTTGTCCATGTGGCGTTCATAATTTCGGACGGAAGAAGAGGTTTCGTGATGCATCATCAGACGTATGCCTTTGCTTTTTGCGTAGGCTTGTAATTCTTGAACATTAAAATCAGGGTAAGGTGTGGTAAAATCAAAAACATAATCCTTTGATTTATTATGCCAGTCCTCCCAACCTTCATTCCAACCTTCTACTAATACCTGGTCGAATCCGTGCTTTGCTGCAAAATCTATATAGTATTTTGTGTTTTTATTATTAGCAGCATGGCTGGGGCTTGCTTTTGCCTTAGAATAATCTGTACTACCTAACTTTACTGATGGAAAATCCCAAGTGTAAGCCCATCGTTTGTAACCGGAAATCATTTCCCACCAGATGCCTATATATTTGACGGGCTTGATCCACGATACGTCTTTATATGCACATGGCTCGTTTAAATTGAGTGTCAAACGGGAAGCTAATATATTTCGGGCATCATCGCTGACAATTACCGTACGCCAGGGAGAATTGCAAGGGGTTTGCATGTAACCTTTATTACCTATGGCGTCTGGAGTAAGCCAAGATTCAAAAATCAAATTACGGTCATCCAAGTTTAGGTGCATACATGAATAATCTACTAAAGCTGCTTCATGCAGATTAATATACAATCCGTCTTTAGACTTCATCTGAATAGAGGTTTGTACACCTGTGGGAGAGAAGCAGCTATTTGGAGTATGAGTAATTGCTTTTTTCATTGTTTCGCGTATTTCGCTCAAACGACATTCGGTATATTCATATTCCTGTGTATCATAATTACCTGGAATCCAGAAAGCTTTATGATCATCTGCCATTGCGAATTGTGAGTGTTCTTCTTGAATAATAAAATAGTTGAGATTCTTTTGCTGAGGGAATTCGTAACGAAACCCTAAGCCATCATTAAAAAGACGAAAACGGATGGTAATGTATCGGCTGTTCGTTATTTGCTCCAATGTGACAGCCAATTCATTGTAGTGGTTGCGAATCTGATTTTCTTCTCCCCAAACCGGAGTCCAGGTCTCATCGAATGTTGTGCGTTTGGTATCCATTAATGAAAAGTCGTTCATTAATCCTTTATCATTTTTTATTTCTATTCCTAATTTCGACGGTTTTATGACTACTTTACTTTTATAAAACAATTCGTATACAGGCTCACCCTGCTTGCTTAATGAAAAAAGAAGTTTGAGATTACCATCAGGCGATGTTAAGCTTTCTGCTGCGATTAGAGTACTGCATAATAACATATAAATGCAGCTAATAATATACTTTTTTTGCATGTTTGTATAATTTTTTATTGAATATTGTATTTTACTAAAAAAATAAATGTCGTAGAGAATAATAAGAATGGAACAGATTAATAATTAAAGCTATATTTATATTCTTATTATATTGTTTTAAACCGTTTTGATACGATTGATTGTTTCTTATTAGTATGTATATATTGTGAATAGAATTTATTTAACTGTTTTTCTTCATTAGTATTTTATTGTAATGACGATGCAAATATAAGGCGAATCTAAATAATAAAATGATACTTTTTTATCATTTCATTGTATTTCTTGAAACGGGATACTTATTTGTTTGTAAATCAATTCTTTTCCATATTTCTTTTCTTTGTTTTTCGAATTTGTATTTCAATCATAGAATATATGTCTCTTGGTTTTTAATGTTTGCTATATATTTTAGATATGTAATGTATGTACATATGTATACATATGTGCCAAAAGTGTATTATTGGTGTATTTGTCTTGTATGTATCTATATATGGCTAAGATGGGTATATTACATACGCGATTCTTTGCTTATATTCGCCTCCAGTAATTTTGAGTAGTGAATATTATGATGAATAAGGTATTGTGTTCTCTTTTATTATTTCTGTCAATCTCTTGTGGTCTACAAGGAAGAAATGCTAATTATGCCAGAGATAGTAAACGGATTTGGTTGGATTCTAAGGAAATCCATCATGGAGAGTATGTATGGAAAATGAAGAAAGCAGGCGATGTGATCTCTTCTGCGGAAAAGGTCTCGACCTTAGGGTATGATACAAGTGATTGGCTCTCCGCCATAGTGCCCGGAACTGTACTGAACTCTCTTGTTTATAATAAGGAGTATCCGGAACCTTATTATGGAGTGAATAATAAGTTGGAATCCGGTAAGATTCCTGATATCTCTAAAGTAGGGCGTGAGTTTTATACTTATTGGTTTCGTACTGAGTTTGATGTGCCTGAATCTTTTGCTGGAAAAACAATATGGTTGCAACCGGACGGTGTTAATTATCGGGCAGAAATATGGGTGAATGGTAATTTATTGAGTACGCTGAATGGTATGTTTATAAGCGACTACATAAATGTGACGGATTTTGTTAAGGTAGGTCGTAAAAACATACTTGCTGTCAAGGTATATCCGGTCGATGTGCCAGGTACTACGATGCCGAAAAGTTGGGGAGCTACCGGAGAATTCCATAACGGAGGCAATGGAAATATTGGCTTGAATACAACTATGTTGATGAGTGTAGGGTGGGACTTTACTTTTATGGATGGCATCCGTGACCGTAATACAGGTATTTGGAAAAGTATTTCTTTATATACAACGGGTGCAGTGGCTTTGCGGCATCCGTTTATTAAGTCAGAGTTGAGAAAGCCGGAGTACGATATAGCTCGGGAGACAATTTCTGTAGAGGTGAATAATGCGCTTAATTCTACGGATACGATTGATTGCGTAATCAGTAGTGAAATCGTGGGTGAGAATATTATAGTGAAGAAACCTCTCCGTATTTTACGAGGGGAAAATAAAACAGTTGTATTTACCCCTGAAGAGTTTCCGCAGTTGGTTATAGAAAATCCCCGTTTATGGTGGCCCGTCAATAAGGGCCCGCAGAACTTATATGAGTTAAAGATGACCGTGTCTGTCGATGGTGTCGTTTGTGATTCTGTAAAGACGCGCTTCGGTATTCGTGAAATAACCTCTGATATGAATACTCCGGATCATTCACGCGTATTTTATATAAACGGAAAACGCATTTTTATTCGGGGAACAAACTGGATTCCGGAGGCCATGCTTCGTAGTTCGGATGAACGCACTTATGCTGAATTACGATACACGAGACAGGCCGGAATTAACCTGATTCGTTTCTGGGGTGGCGGTATTGCCGAATCTGATTATTTTTTTCAACTTTGCGACGAAATGGGATTGTTGATTTGGCAAGAGTTCTGGATGACAGGGGACACGCGTCATCCGCAGGATAAGGGAGTTTATCTGAATAATGTGGAATCTACGGTAAAACGTATTCGTAATCATCCTTCTTTAGCCTACTATGTAGCTTCTAATGAAAGTTCGGAAGTAACTGGTACGCGAGAGTTATTAATGAAACTTGACGGGACGCGTGGGTATCAGATGCAGTCGGAATGCGAAGGAGTACACGACGGTAGTCCGTATAAGCAAGTTAATCCGATGCAACATTATGAAAATACGGCATCGTCCAGAGGAAGTCGGGTAGATGGTTTTAATCCGGAGTATGGAGCTCCTACGCTTCCTACAGTAGAAATATTGAAAGAAATGATGGATGAGAAGGATTTATGGCCTATTAATAGAGAGGTATGGGATTATTTAGATGGTAATGGCTTCCATTTGATGTCTACCATGTATAAAGAACTGGTTGATAACTATGGAAAATCTTCTTCTATTGAAGAGTTTGCTCAAAAAGGGCAGTTCGTTGGTGCTATTAACTCAAAGAGCATATGGGAGGTGTGGAATTATAACAAATTGGATTATGGAGATCGATTTTGTTCGGGGTTACTCTTTTGGTATCATAACTGTCCTGTACGTCAAGTGAGTGCTCGTATGTGGGATTGGTCGTTGGAACCGACAGCATCACTTTATCATACAGCGAATGCCCTTGAACCGCTACATGTACAATTTGATTATTTGAAGAATACGGTATCTGTAATTAACGATTATTACAAGTCTTTCAGCAATTATACGGTGATGGCACAGGTGTATGATATAAATAGCAGGAAAGTTTTTGAAAAGTCTGCTAAAATAAATCTGCCATCAGACGGAGTTATCAACGATGTATTTACTATCTGTTTTCCCGAGGATATTTCACAAATACATTTTATAAAGTTGAGACTGACGGATGAAAGAGGGAGGGAGGTATCTTCTAATTTTTATTGGCGTTCTAATGACAAATACGAAGGTAAAGATACAACTACTGGCCCGGCGGCTTCGGGATTTGAGGATTTGGTAAAAATGAAACGGGCAAGGCTTGTCAGCTCTTGCAAGGTAAGGAAAACTGATGGACAATTTTGGGTAGATGTCACTTTGCGAAATGTTTCTAATTCTATTGCTTTTTTTAATCAGCTACAATTTTTAGATCAAAATCTGAGTCCGGTTCGTCCGTCGTTTTATACAGATAACTTTTTCTCACTTATGCCGGGTGAAAGTAAATTGGTAACAATAGAAACGGCTGATCAGAATTTGAAGAATACACCTGTTTTAGTCATAAAGGGATGGAATATAGAGCGAAAGCAGATTAATTTGGAAAAATAATGTATTAAATGAAAATATGTAAATTCGTTATATTATTAACCTTTGTTCTGCTTGTTGTAGAAAAAGTTTATCCTATACAGGCGTGTCCGACGCTTACTCTCAAGAGGAGAGTTAATGTAGACAAAGTGTTGAGAAGTGCTGCGCATCAATATCTATATATGGCAGATAGATTAAAAGGAACGGATGTGTTCCCGAAAACATATGATGTGAAAGAGCATAAACCGGAGAATAGTTCTTCTAAATGGTGGTGTAGTGGCTTCTATCCGGGTACTTTGTTTTATTTGTATGAAGAAACTGGCTATGAAGAGCTATATATGGAGGGGGTACGTATGTTGAAGTTATTGGAGCCCGAGCAATATAATGTAAGTACGCATGATATTGGCTTTATGATGTATTGTAGTTATGGTAATGCCAATCGTATAGTTCCGCAGTCCGGCTATAAAGATATAATTGTTAACAGTGCGCGCTCTCTTATTACCCGGTTTAGTCCGATGGTCGGTTGTATTAAGTCACATAATCGCGGACCGAATGATTATGTGGTTATTATTGATAATATGATGAATTTAGAGTTGTTGCTCTGGGTGGCGCAAGCTATTGGTGATAATTCTTTTTATGATATCGCAGTAAAGCATGCCGATACGACTATGAAGAATCATTTTAGGGCTGATAATAGTCTTTATCATGGGATAAATTATGATCCGGAAACGGGAGGAATTCAACATTATCAAGCCGGACAAGGTGTGTCGGAAAAATCAGCTTGGGCTCGTGGGCAGGCTTGGGGATTATATGGATATACGATGATGTATCGTTTTACAAAAGATACCAGATATCTTGAACAAGCAGTAAAAATAGCAGAATTTATATTGAATCATCCCAATATGCCGGAAGATTTGGTCCCTTATTGGGATTATAATGCGCTTGATATACCGAATACTTTGAGGGATGCTTCAGCAGCTGCTATTAGTTGTGCCGGGTTATTCGAGTTATGTCGGTATGTTTCGGAAAATTCCAGACAGAAATATTTTGAAGCTGCCGAGAAAATGTTACAGGAATTATCTTCATCCGAGTATATGGCAGAAGTAGGTACTAACGGTGGATTTATTTTGAAACATTCTGTCGGTAATATGCCGGCTGGGACAGAAGTAGATGCACCATTAACGTATGCAGATTACTATTTTGTAGAGGCATTGTGCCGGTATAAATCATTAACGAATAAATAGTTGAATGTTATGATAAGTAGATGTAAAACAATACTATTGACTATGTTTTTATTAACTTCACCGTATCTTCTTACAGCGTACGGAGTGAAGGAAGGGAAGAAAAATATTGAACCGGTCGGATTGCAGTGTGAATATTTGCATAATCCGTCAGGGTTGGATATTCCTCATCCGCGTTTGAGTTGGAAAATGGGAACGACGGTTGCCGTGCGTGGGCAGAGACAGACTGCTTATCAGGTTCTGGTAGCAAGTAGCCGGGAGTTGTTAGATAAAGAACAGGGAGATTTATGGGACAGCGGGCAAGTACATTCAGATGAATCGGTCCATATTGTTTATGATGGAAAAACACTGATTACAGGGCAAAAGTGCTTTTGGAAAGTTCGTTTGGCTGATGAACAGGGCAACTGGACATCATGGAGTGAACCGGCTTATTGGCAGATGGGATTGTTTGCCGATGATTGGAGTGCCCATTGGATAGGGAGTGCTGAAATGGAATCCCAAAGTGTGGGAGGCCGGCCGGTAGATAATAAAATGTTTGATCCGTGGTTTCGTAAGACTTTTACTTTAACAGAGAGCCTTAAAGAGGCACTGATTTACGTAGCCTCTATCGGATATCATGAATTGTATGTGAATGGTTGTAAGATTGGAAATGCCGTACTTGCTCCGTCTGTGACAGATCATAAATCGCGTGCCCGTTATGTGACGTATGATATCAGTCATTATCTGAAAAAAGGGGAGAATGTAATTGCTTTGTGGTTGGGTACTTCTTGGGCTGTATTTCCTGCTTATCAGCGTAATGACAAGCCGGCTATTCCGATGGCGTTGGCACAGGCTGAGATAACGTTGACTTCCGGCAGCAAAGTTCGGGTGATAACAGACGGCAGTTGGAAGACGCATGCAAGTCCTAATGTGCTGATGGGATATTGGGATGCACATCATTTTGCCGGTGAGTTTTATGATGCTTCTTTGGAGATCAATGGATGGAATGAAGCTGGTTTTGACGACTCTGAATGGGCGGAAGCAAAGGTTTACCAACCGCAGATTATGGTTTCCGCCGATAAAGCGGAGTCCAATCTGCTGATGGATGAGATTAAACCGGTTGCGGTCGAAGAGGTGAGCCCGGGCGTGTATCGTGTGGATATGGGAATTAATTATGCCGGATGGTTTGAAATGCCGCTTGTCGGACAACCGGGAGATTCGGTCGTTTTCCGCTTTTCGGAGAGAGAAAAAGATGCTTGCAGCTACGGAATACATAGTATTTATAAAATAGGGCCTGACGGGAAGGGTACTTTCCGTAATCGCTTTAACTACATGACCGGACGTTGGGTTCAGATTACCGGCTTACGGTCTGCACCCGATTTGAAACAGATACGTGGATGGATGATTCGTCCCGATTTTCGGCGGTCGTCCGGATTTGAATGTGATATATCGCTTTTAAACGATCTTTATCGTACCACATTATGGACTTTTGAAAACTTGAGTCTGGGTAATTATATTGTAGATTGTCCTCATCGTGAACGTAGGGGGTATGGTGGTGACGCATTGGCTACTACGCGTACCGGTTTGGATAATTATCAGTTGGGGGCTTTTTATACCAAATGGATGGAAGATTGGCGCGATGTGCAGGGAGAAGATGGAAATGTACCATATACGGCTCCTACCTATATTGGTGGTGGCGGTCCTTCCTGGAGTGGTTTTTGTATTACTTTGCCTTGGGAGGTCTATCGCCAGTATGGTGATGTGCGCATTCTTGAAGAAAGCTTCTCGACCATCCGGCGTTGGCTCAATTTTGTAGAAACTAAATCCAAAGACGATATGTTGGTGCGTTGGGGTGGAAAGTGGAGTTTTCTGGGAGACTGGCTGTGGCCGGATGCCTGGCCGGAACGATCGGCGATGGAGAAAGAAGGAAAGTCTTTGGGAGATACCCGCGAGACATTGTTCTTTAATAACTGCCATTGGATTTATAGTTTGGAAACGGCTGCCTGTATAGCGGATGTTTTGGGGAATGAAACAATGGCTGTCGCTTGGCGCAAAAGGGCGGAAGAGGTGCGAAGGGCTGTGCATAAAACTTTCTTCAATCCGGATGACAATAGTTATGTGAACGGTTATCCTGCTTATTTAGCTATTGCACTTATGGTGGACTTACCACCTGAAAAATTGAAGGCTAAAGTCTGGAAACGTCTGGAGTATGAGATATTGGTGAATCGTAAAGGACATTTTTGGGGAGGTATCACGGCCGGTTCTTTCCTTTTTCATACTTTATTGGATAACCAGCGCAATGATTTGATTTGTGAAATGGCTACCAAAGAAGACTTTCCAAGTTGGGGGAATATGATAAAGAATGGAAATGGCACTTTCTTTGAAGATTGGGAGTGCAGAGGATCTGCTTTGCATAGCTCTTATTTATATATAGGGAGTTGGTTTGTGGAATCGTTGGGGGGTATTCAACGTCCGAAGTCCGGATTCAAAGAATTTGTCATAGCGCCTTGGATAGATGAGAAAGGCCCCAGACAGGTACGTTCACACTATAATTCCATGTATGGAACAATTGTTTCCAATTGGAAAGTTACAGACGACAAATTAGATATTGAAGTGGTGGTACCAGCCAATACTACAGTTCTTTTGAAACTGCCGGGTGTTCGTTTCGATTCAATAAAGGAAGGAGGGAGCGAATGGAAAAAGGTAAAAGGCATTCGTTTGGATTCCCAAAGAGACAATACGGTTGTCTTCTCATTACAATCTGGTACTTATCGATTTTCGGCAAGGATGAATTGATTTGGTTTATTGGTGTTGTGGGCATTTTACAATAAATGAGCGCAAATTATCGCATAGGTTGGATTACACTTACGATAATTTGCGCTTGTCTATGTTTATCTACATTTGTTAATTATCCGTAGATCGCTATATATAATATAATCGGGGAATTATTTCCCTTTTGTTTATTCTCCTTGTATCATTCTTTCCCTTTCTTTCAGTTCTTTATATCTCTCGATGATATGTTTGCGGCTCATTATGATTTGCCAACGGTATACGAGACAGGTGGTAAGGAAATAAAATCCGGCTTGTAGCCACAAGGCTTTGTATTCGAATGCAACTTCGCTCAAGGTACCTCCCATGTTATTGATGCGTACAAAACCATTGATGCCGAAAGTCGATGGGAAGACGTAGGAAAAGTATTTCCAGAACGGAGGGATAGCAGCACCCGGCCAGGATATTCCCGAGATGAACAGCAGAGGGACGGAGGTAAACACGAATAGCAGCATACACGTTTCCCGGTTGCGGATAGCAATGGAAGCGGTCATGGCAAAAAAGATGCAGGCTGCCAGATAGGGTAGCATGAACAGGGCGAGCGTGCCCGGCTGTCCTATTTGGTTCAGACTGAAAATTCGAGGGACGACACATAGTACATATACCGATACCAGCGAATAGACCATGTAATAACTCAAACCCTTTCCCATGACAATACGCAACGTACCGTTGTAATGCCGGTTGATAGGTACAAGGTCTTTGAAACGATTCTGTTCGCGTGCTGTTCCTGCCGAAAGGCCGATGCCGAGCAGTAAGGTCTGCTGAATCAGTAAAATTAATACAGCCGGGATGAGAAAAGCGGCAAAGCCGTTGGTCGGGTTGAACATGGCAACATCTTCATATTCTATCGGATAACCGGTGATTTCATCCTGTCGGGCGGTTGTGTTTCCGGCACGCTCTATCTTGATATCCCGGTTCATATCCAGTGATACCGCAGTATTGGCAAGCAACATGCTTTTGTAATAAAGTAGCCCGCTCATATCACAATAGATGCTTACTTGGGTCTGTTTGCCTTGTGCGATGTCTTGACTGAATTCCGAAGGGATATAGATAATACCATAAGCCAGGCGGTCTTTCAACATCAGTTTGGCTTCTTCCATGTCGGCACAATAGGCTACGATGTTGATATCGGGGGTTGCATCTACTTTTCTAAGATATTCGCGGCTCAAGGAACTGCGTGAAGCATCCACTACAACGGCGGGAACTTCACGTACCACCTCATTTGTATAGATAAATCCGTAGATAAGCGGATATACCAGTGGCACGAGTATAAAGAATATGAGTACCCCCTGATCGCGGAAAGTGGTACGGAACTCTCGCAACCAGATGTAAAACAGGTCATTGATGCCTTGCTTTACTCTTTCTTTGAATGTAATCTCTTTCATCAGGGTACGTATTTATAGTATATCAATGCTTCTTTCAAGCGGTGAACCACAAGAAAAGGAAGCATCATAAATATCAGTAATGCCATATAGTTGGGCCAGGAATAGATCATGCTATAACCATTGAGTGCCTGGTCTACGTAAATAAGAAAATAGTGACGCAACGGGAAGAGGTTGCTCAATGCCTGCAAGACAGGATGCATCGCCATTACCGGAAACGAGAAGCCGGAGATGGAGAAGGAGATGACACCCCACAATGAAGCGAAACTTAATCCGAGACGCAGGGTGGGCAGAGTACCTATCATCACGATGCTGCAGCATTGGGAGGCGAGCACCAGACAAAGGGTAGCCAATATCATCGGCAGGATGCCGCTATTGCACGGGAAGTGCAGGAATCCATACAGATATATATTATAGAAGATACCCATAATGAAGAATATCACCGTGTGGGGCAACAGTTTGCCTGCCAAGGCTATGTATATGGAGTTATTGCTCATGCGTAACCATTCGCGGGCTGTGCGGTCTTTGATCTCCGTGCCGATGGAGTATACGGTTATCATGAATATCATCAGCATGAGTACGCCCGGCACTAATGTGTTGCACAGGTATACGGAGTAGTTTAACCAGGGATTGTTCAACGGGTGCGTATCGATTACAATCGGTTGCAGAAACCCCATTGCCTGGTCTTCGGTAGCCCCTTTGGCGTATAGAACTGAACGTCCGGCTGCTCCTGCTGCCAGTTCACTCATCATCTTCATGTCTTTGAATAACAAAGAACCCGCTATGAGATAAGAGTTGTTGGTGTAAAATGAAATCTTGGGTTGGCGTTGGCTTTGGGCATCTGCCGATAACCCCTTGGGGATATAAAAGAAACCGTAAATCTTTCCTTCTTGCACGGCAATGCGGGCATCGGCTATACTACCGTAATGTGCCACTACACCCGTCTGCCCGAAGGCATCCAGATTGCGGATCAGGTTTCGCGAGGTGGCAGACTGATCCATATCCACTGCACCAACAGGCAGATTGGTCGGCAGACCGGAATCCATCAGCGTGGTGAAGAAGATATAGCAGAATAACGGTGCAATCACCATGCAAAAGAGATAAAGCGGACGCGACACGAGACGGCGGCATTCGCGCTTCATGACGAGCCACAAGGCTATGTATTTCTTTTCTCTTTCTTTCATAATTTAGTAATGAAAATGAATAATGTGTCAATGTGCCAATATGCCAATTGGCTGCGCTATGCCAACATGCCGCATGGTAATTGGCACATTGGCATATTAGCACATTGACACATTATTTAATTATTTCTTGATAATCACCGACATTCCCGGGCGCAGTCCTTCTACCTTATCCAGTGGGCGTGCGCGGACTTCAAATGTTTTCAAGTCAAACTGCCCGGTTGTTTTCGTAGCTTTCCAAGCGGCATAAGTACCTAAGTCTTTCATATAATCCACTTTCAGTTTGATCGTCTTATTGTCCAGTGCCGGGACGAAGGCTTCGAACTCAGCTCCCATTGTAAGGTTTTTCAGCAGGTCTTCACGTACATTGAAAGTGACCCACATGTCTTTGAGTATGGCAATGTTCATAATAGGTGCTCCGGTTCCTACCAGTTCACCTACCTTGGGAAATATTTCGGAAACTTCGCCTGCCGATTGTGCGATGAGGAAAGTTTCTTTTATATAAGATTCCACTTCGGCAACAGCACCTTTTGCACGTTCCACAAGAGCGGCTGCTGCCATCTTGTCTTCCCGTTCTGCCCCATTCTTTGCCATTGTGTATTGGGCTTTAGCGGCTTTTTCGGTGGCAATGGATGCATTGAGTTGTGCGGTTACTTCATCCAGTTTTTGTGCAGGCATTACTCCTTGCTCGAACAAGTTTTTAACGCGTTTGTACGATTTTTCGGCAATTACTACCCCGGCTTGGGCTTTTTGCCACATTTCATAGGCAGCTTGTATTTGTTCCTGACGGGCGCCTTTAATGGCTTTTTCGTTTTGTGCCTGTGCGGCAGCTTCTGCAGCACGTGCCTGTTCCATTTTTGCAGCGATATCCGGTGCTTCAAGGATGGCAAGGGTATCTCCCGCTTGTACGGTTTGCCCTTCTTTGACGCGGAATTCAAGTATACGTCCCGGTACTTTGCTTGATACCCGGTATTCATCCACTTCAGCCTGTCCCTGGATAATCTCCGGTCCCTTGCGAAGCATGAAGAAACCAACGACTGCAACCAGAGCGATAACTCCCAAAAGAGTAAGGAATGCAAGCAGCATATTGCTGTTCTGTGATTTTTGTGATGCCATTTTTATTTACAATTTACAATTTACGATTTACGATTGAAATAACTCTTTCTTATGTTTTTATTATTTATGAACTTCCTGTTCTATCAAGTTTTTGTTCTATCAAGTTTTTGTTCTATCAGTTTCTTATTCAGTACTTTTAGGTCGGTATTCAATTACGAATTTTTCTTCTTCCCTCTCCTTTCTCCCTTCTCCCTTTTTACCTCTTCCTTTATTTAAGTGTACCCAATGACTTTTGCAGATAGATTTCCGTCAATTTGACATCAATCTGGGCGTCTATCTTTTCGGATTGGGCAGACAGCCAAGCTGTTTGCGCTTCAAGGACATTGCTGGTGGCTATCACTCCTTCTTCAAAGCCCAACCGGGCATATCGAAGGTTCTCGTCTGCTTTTTCCTGGTTTTTCTCAGCCATGACGAGTTTTTTGGCAGCTTCGTTCACCTTGAAAGCGGCTTGGTTTACCTGTAATTCTATTTTCTCTTTTGCATCTTGTAACTGATACTGGGCTATACGAGATTCTGCTTTTGCAGCTTTTACCTTATATATGCCTTCGCCCCAATGCCAGATAGGGAGTTGTACCATGACACCTACGTTCCACATGCCTTTGAACTTATTCTCAAATCCGTTAAATACGGAGGGGTTGGTAACCATATAATTTCCCATGAAAGCTACGGAGGGGAGATGCTCGGCACGGGTTACGTTTATTTTCTGATTGTATATCTGACTGGCAAGTTCCAAACTACGTATCTCCGGACGATTGGCATAAGCGGTGGCCATGTCAAATTGTGTTTCCGTTTTTAATAAGGGCAGGTTTTCTATATTCTCGTCTGCTAATACGATCGGGGTGGTCAAATCGAGACCGCATAGTTGACAAAGCAACATTCTGGAAAGACTGAGTCCGTCTTCTACTTTAGTGAGTGTCATCTCGGCTTCGTTTACCTTTACGCGCACGGATAGTCCGTCCGCTTTGGTTGCCACTCCTTCAGCAATCATTTTTTCTACATCGCTGTCTAATTTTTGAAGAAGTTTCAAATAACCTTCTGCCAGTTTTTTCTTATTTACCAGCGAAACGACTTGCCAGTAGGCTTGGTCGGTACTTAAGATCACTTCCTGTAGGCCGGAATGATGCTGCTGGCGTGCCAGTTCTTCGGCATATTTGGTGATTTTATTGTAAGCGCGGATTTTACCTCCCATATAAAGAGGTTGTGTCAACGTGATGGCACCGGCATATACGTTTCGGGTATCGGTACGGAAAGCGTCGATTAATGATTCTCCTGCTCCGTTAAGGGCGGGTACAAGCTCGTTGCCCACTTGCGTGAGAACCGGAGCTAATTTTTGTGCCAGTTCGGGAGGAAGCTGGCCCAATACGGCCTGCCCCGCTTGTTGCAACGGACCACCTATGCTGGTTCCTAAACCGGATAAAGCACCTTTCTGGGCATCGTTCAACAATGAGAATTCCTTTTGGTTTCGCATGTAAGCTCCTGTGGCCGAAATATTGGGCAGGTAATTGGTGAAAGCAGCTTTTCGCTGGTAATGTGCTGCATTTATTTTCTCATTACTGATGAGCAACTCTTTATTGTTGGCCAAAGCCAATGCACGGCAACTATCTAAGTTGAGTATGTTCTGTGCTTTTGTTGAAAAGAGATTGATTAGCAGAATTGTCAGAATGAATAATTTTTTCATTGCATCTCGCGTATTATAAAGGTGATACTTCTTTTTTTACAACACAAATATAGAGATTTTTGTTTATGGATATTTTCTGTTTCTTACTTTTGATTTGCAGAATAATGATTGCATAAACAACGAAACAAAAGTATGGGGTTTCGGTGAATTGGCAAAATGATTTAAGGTTTTTTGAGTATAATGATGGGGGATGTACTTTTCTTTCGTCTTGATACGAAAGAAAAGATACCAAAAGAAAGGATCAAGGCTGTATTTTTTCTCCTACTCTCTTCCTGCGTTTCGCTAAAGGGGCTCGAACTCGCTGCGCTCAGACAATCGCCCCTTTGGACGCTACACTACGGGCGATCGCTTGGCGGAGAAAAAATAAGGCCGAGGGTGGGAAGGGTGCTTATGGTCGGTGGGAAGGGTGCTTATGGTCGGTGGGAAGGATGCTTAGGGGTGGTGAGAAGGGTGCTTAGGGGATATGAAATGCCCCCTTACATATATTGTTATTTGGGGTAACATATAATATAAGGGGGGGATGTATATTACTATTTTCTTTATGTAAGGATGAGTGGGAAGGGGACTACTGGCCCGGCATATTTTTTCTGTACAGAGAACTGGTTATTCCAATTCGAACCGTTGTGAACCGATCATTGTTCCGTCGGCGAAGATGTCTACGCGGTAGGTACCGGCGGAAAGGTATTCTTCCACATTCCAGAACACGGTGATAGACTGTTCTTCTCCGTTGTATTCGATGTATTTCTTGATGGAGTAGGGAAGTGAACGGTTCTCATATTCGAAAGTATTGGCGGCGTTCTTGGTCAGTACTTCGTTATTGGGTTTATAGATGTTGACGTACAGGGTACGTTCACCGGTTTCTGCCGTGATGTTTTTGACAATTGTAAAGCCGATGGCAAACTTGACGATGTCTTTTACTTTCTTTACTTTTTTATCACGTTTGTTTTTGGGCTCGATCCAAATATTGGTAGCATCCAATTGGGCTGCTAAAGTTACTTTTTTATTCAGATTCTTTTTCTCTTCTGACAGGTTGCTGATTTGGCGTGAAGCAGCATTGTATTTCTGTGTTACTTCCGCAATTACCTGCTTTTGCTGGTTGGTAAGCTTGTTGAGGGAGTCTATTTGGTTGATATAGCCGATCATGATTTTGCGGAGTGAAGCCAGTTCTTTTTTTAAGCGGCGTATTTCAGTGGCGTTGCTGCTTTTAACGGTACGCAATTCTTCGAGCAGCCGTTGGGTCTTGATTTGCTCTTGTTCCAACAGGATCGATAAGGAGTCGTTGGATACGGTCAGTTTTAACTCGTCATATTGCTGTGCAAAACGTGTATATTCATTCTCCAGATCTTCTTTCTCAAGGGCAAACTCTTCGATTAGTTCACGATTACTCTGCTTTTCGGTAAATAGTAAATAAGTGATACCGATGAGGGCTATCACCAGCACCGATACGGCGATAATGAGAAGGGATTTCTTATTCATGTCTCTTTAGTTAGATGATAATTCGCCGCAAATTTAATCATTTAGTGACAGAGTAGCGCAGAGTTTCACTTAGTTTTTTATTTCCATACACAAATGTCATAGCAGGTCAATGACCGGTTTATGAAATCTTATACCATTAAGTGTTGTCGGTTTAACTAAATTTATTACGGAAATATTTCTTTAATTACGATTATCGTTGTACTTTTGTGGCGCAAAAAGTATAGAACTAATTATCAACTTTTTAAAATATAAGTATTATGTCAAAAGTAACCGTAGTAGGCGCAGGTAACGTAGGTGCTACATGTGCAAATGTACTTGCTTTCAATGAAGTAGCAGACGAAGTAGTAATGCTGGATGTAAAAGAAGGCGTTTCAGAAGGTAAGGCAATGGATATGATGCAGACAGCTCAGTTGTTGGGATTCGACACTACTGTCGTAGGCTGCACCAATGATTATGCTAAAACTGCAAACTCTGACGTTGTTGTTATAACTTCCGGTATTCCTCGTAAACCGGGCATGACTCGTGAAGAGTTGATCGGTGTAAATGCCGGTATCGTGAAATCGGTAGCTGAAAACATCCTGAAATATTCTCCGAATGCAATTATTGTAGTAATCTCTAATCCGATGGATACAATGACTTATTTGTCATTGAAGGCTTTGGGTGTGCCTAAAAACCGTATTATCGGTATGGGTGGCGCTTTGGATAGTTCACGTTTCAAATATTTCTTGTCACAGGCTTTAGGTTGCAATGCTAATGAAGTAGAAGGTATGGTTATCGGTGGTCACGGTGACACTACTATGATTCCTTTGACTCGTTTCGCCACTTACAAAGGTATGCCGGTTTCTAACTTCCTGTCAGCAGAACAGTTGGAGAAAGTGGCTGCCGATACAATGGTAGGAGGTGCTACACTGACCAAACTGTTGGGTACTTCTGCATGGTATGCACCGGGTGCAGCAGGAGCTTCCGTTGTGGAATCTATTATCCACGACCAGAAGAAGATGGTTCCTTGCTCAGTAGCTCTTGAAGGAGAATACGGAGAAGAAGACATCTGCTGTGGTGTACCTGTAATCTTGGGTAAGAATGGTATTGAAAAAGTTGTTGAACTTCCATTGAATGAAGAAGAAATGGCTAAATTCAAAGCAAGTGCTGCTGCTGTTCGTAAAACAAATGCTGCTCTTAAAGAAGTAGGTGCTCTCTAATCGATTTCTTTAATTGTTATTTAGTTTTGAGAAAAATATTGTTTAGTGAAGGGCGGTTTTCCAAAAGGGAAGCCGCCCTTTTTAGTGTAATTTAGCACAAACCATCAGGGAATAGGTAATTGAGGATCGTTTTTTTTAGTCTCATTTACTACTTTTTCATACTCTCTGCAAACTGATTCTCGATTTTTTCTAAGCGTTCAGCGCCTTGACTCGTCATGATTCCTCTAAGCATAAAGTAAGCTGATTTGTGTAATACGATAGGGGGACATTCGGCAATTCTGGCGTTATATAGCAGTGTCGTAAATGATTCAAGAAACATTTGTATATCTAAATCCGGAACAACGTAATCTTCCTGTTGACAGGCTGAAATAACTTTTCCCAATCCGTCCCGCCACATACGGTTGTGTGCGGTATATATGTATTTATACTCAAGATACCGGTTTATATCAAGCCAAAAAGCACATTCACCCTTGTATAAATTATCCATATAAGCCAAGGAGATTTCCCAAAGACACGAGAGTACATCCGAAGAACTATACCTGATGATATAAAAAAGATTCTCTATTCTGCTTAAATAGGCATCCAAACAGGTATTGATCAAATTATTTTTCGTATTATATACCTGATATATGGTTCGTTTCGAAATGTTCATATTCTTGGCTATATCGTTCATACGAACTGCACGTATTCCATATTGTCTCAAGGATTGTGAAGTGAATGCCACTATCCTTTTCTCTGTATACTCATTCATAAGGTTTTGCCTATTGGGCTTGGTTGTTTAGTTAAACATTGTTTTATTTTAATCAAGCAATCCCGAACATTACAATTACTCTTTACTTGTTTTAATTATAAGGAAAGTAGCAGGATTGCCGTACCTGGATATAAGAAAAATAACACTTTGATGAAAATACTGCATGTAACAAATGAATTTAAAACAATATCCGGTGATATATATTCATTTAGGCCAGTATGACTTGCTACTGTTTTAAAAAGGAAACCTGAATTAGAAATTGGGTTTCTTTATTTAATTACTGTGTTCATGAATCTGGTAATCAGTGATGAAACAAATATTAACAACTCCTTTATGCAGCATTTGAGAGGGTATATCATTTAGCATGCAAAAGTGGTCATAGGATGACAACTTGATAAGTTTAGTATTAATTAAAAATTAAAAGAAAATGAAAAAAGTTTTTAAGCTGATGAAATTGTTTGTTTTAGTATTGTTACTCGGATGTTCTTTCTCTTTTGTTGCTTGTAACGATGATGAAAATGTTCCGCAGCTTCCGGATGAAGTCACAACGGAAACAATGTTCGGAAACTATGACGGTAAAATGTTTACCACTATCGTATCTCCGCTGGCCTCCTCTGGAACGGATGTTGCTGCCAAAGTCGACAATGATACTATTCATTTTGAAAGTTTTCCTGTCAGGGATATTATTCTGTCCATCGTCAAGGATGAAGGATTGACAGATCAAATAATGGAAGCCATAGGAGATGTGAGCTACAAAGTGGGATATGAGCCGACACTCACAACTGCCAAAGACAGCATTAATTTCATTCTGGATCCAAAACCTCTGAGCTTATCGATTACCATGCCATCAGCTACGGAAGATGGAGAACCGGAGACATTGGTTGTTGAGGTGAAGGTTGAACCGGGAAAAATTGCTGGATATGCTGTGGAAAATGCGAACATGAAGTTTAATTTTGCAGCGACAGAAGTATTATTGGGTGAAGGAGAGGAGCAAAGTAAGTTGCCGGAATTCGCTCCGATAACTTTCAATTTTGATATGAATCAGACTAAGGCTGAATCTACTGTTTTTAAATAGAATCGGTTAATGACAATCGGGTAGGAGATAAACACCGATAATTGGCATTTACCTCCGACTCGGTTGTATTTCTTCAACTTTAAAATCCGATTTGCAATCCGGTTGAAACGTAAGGGGCTATCTGGAAATAATACCCTTTGTCTTGGAACATACTTTTCAGTTTTCTATCCACCATCTCTGCCGGGCGCATGGCATGAATGCCTGCTGTAATGGGCATCGATAGACGTTTTCCTATTTTTATTTCGGGACGGATACCGGTCACGATATATTGGTGAGTGAATATTTTATTTTTCCCCTCCTGTTCCAACAAGGCCATTTGCCCATTCATTTCTATGATAAAGTTTAGGCTTAGTTTTTTGTGGATGTTGCACCCTGCTGATATCTCGATACCTTTGAGCATAGCTATCTTCACGGTGTAACGGCCTTCGGTTTTCCAATTGAAATAGATAGCGGGAAACAACATAGGATACCCAAAAGAATTATTCATGGCAAGGCCGCCTCCCAACTCGAGATTCGATTTGAAATGATGGATAAAAATAACTCCCATATTCCCCAAGATGTTTTTATAATTGATTTGGGAAAAACGGGTATTGGGCATATAAATCCCCGCACCGGCAGCAATCAATATGGACCATTTTCCGTTTAAAGATCTTAAATGGCTGATACTGAATCCGATGTTCATGATCTCGTCAATAACGAATGGCTCCGTAAAGTTTCTGTTATCAAGCTTGGCATATGCCCCGCCTAAGCTGACTGCCCAGATGATGGGGCGGTCGTTATCATCCGATTTCATAGACAAGGGGATGTTGATGCCACCTTGATAAACGACTGCCGATCCTTTACTGTCGCCTACTTTTTGATCCGTATCTCCTTCTGTCATTCGATAACCGGATGTACCGAAGTATTCGGTTTTGAACATAATCTGAGCATTTATGCTTGAATAAACGAGGAATGTAAGTAGCAAAAACAAGACTTTCTTCATATTGTAAAATTTTAATGGGTAGTTGGTAATTCGATGCCAAAATTCCTCTTTTCGATCTCTTCACTGAAATCTTTTTGACGAATGGCAGGTTTGCCTTTGACGAATGGGAATATAATTATTAATTAATATACTAACTTTGCAACCATGAAAGTAGATCTGATTAAAAACGATAAGCTTGTTATCATTCCTTTTTGGATACTGATATTCTTTATTTTCTGGCTTCAGGTTTTGCCGCAAGTAAAGTCGATATGGGAGTCGATCCTGTTTTCTGTTCTTCTTGTGCTCACGATATGTCCCATTGCAAACTATTTGAGTGGCTCGCTTCTGCTCAAGGCGATGAAACAAAAAGGAGTAAAATTGTTTATGTTCCAGTTTTCCTTTTTCTCTTTGCTCATCGGATTTGCTTTTCTTGCATATATTAATTTATTTTTCTGGTTAGAGAACTCGGGGGTGTTTCCTTCCGGCTCTGAATATTTTGATGTGACAGATTTGGCACCTTATGCCTTTTTTATTCCTCTTTCATCCGGAATTATTATAAATATTACGATTTGCGGTTTGCGTTTTTTTCTGGAATATATTAAATCTCAAAAGATACTTGTGGAGTATCAGTTACGTACGCTCCAGCATCAGGTAACTCCTCATTTTATGTTCAATGTATTGAATCACATCCATATTCTGATGCAGACAGATGTGGATTTAGCATCCGATCTGTTGATAAAATATTCGGAAATATTGCGCTATCAGCTATATAATGGCGATAAACAGAAAGTGACACTGGAGCAGGATATACAATTTTTGAAAGACTTTATTGCTGTGGAAGAGATTCGTTGGGGCGATAAGTTGGTGGTGACTTCTTCGTGGAAAATAGAGCAACCGCAGAAAGAGATACCGGCATTGCTTTTCATCACATTTATTGAGAATGCATTTAAACATGTATCAAAGTCGGATTTTGAGAAAGGGTATATCGATATTGATTTTAGGCAAGAGGGAGATACGCTTTGCTTGAAGATTGAAAATTCGAAATCTACATTCCCTGGGAAGAAGATTAATACGGGTGGCTTGGGACTTAAAAATATAAAAGAACGTTTGGAAATATTATATTTTGGGTGTTATAATCTGACAATAGAAGAAACGGATGCCGTTTATCGGACTAAACTTATAATCAATATTTAATTAATGACAGAGATTGTACTAAAACATAAGGGAAGTTATAAAATGAAATGTCTGGTAGTTGATGATGAATCGATTGCAATCAGGGGAATAGTCAACTACATAGGTAAACTGGATTTTCTGGAAGTCGCCGGTTTCTGTTCTTCCGCATTGGAAGCTGCTGATATTCTCAAGACAGCGGAGATAGATCTCATGTTTTTGGATATTAATATGCCGCACCTTTCGGGGCTTGAATTGTTGGAGTCTTTGGAAAAACCGCCATTAACCATTATTACTACGGCTTATTCCGAGTATGCACTCGATGGTTTCCGCTTGCATGTGGTTGATTATCTGATGAAACCTATTGGTTTTCAACGTTTCTTTCAGGCTGCTTCGAAAGCACGCGATCTGTTTCTCTCGCAATTGGTGTTGCGGAGTGAGCATGATGAGACGGCATCCAGTATGTATGTCCGGCAAGGAGATGCTTTCCAACGGATTGTCTGGAGGGATATTCTCTATGCCGAAGGAATGCAGAATTACGTGAGACTGTATTTCAAAGATAAGGTGTTAACAATCCACCAGACAATGACTTCTTTGGAAGAAATGTTGCCGAAAGAGTCTTTTTTTAGAATACATCGTTCTTTTCTTATCAATCTGTCTCATATAGATTCAATTTCGGGTGGCCGTTTGTTTATTAACGGAAAGGAATTGCCGGTTTCCAAACAAAGGCGGGAGGAATTGCTTAGTACGGTGGTATACAAGAATTTGATAAGCAAATAACGGGTGGATGCTTCCGGATATCATTTATACTTCAATGAATAGGCTTGGTATGCCGCAATAAGTTAGTGACAGTTTGTGCATCGCTCTGGTTACTGCTACGTAAAGCATACTCCTGTCAATTGCCGAATGATAATTTTTACTGTCGGTTTGTGGTACGATTACTTCATCGAACTCCAATCCTTTTGCCATATGGGCCGAAGTAATGATGATGCCCTTTACGAAAACAGAGCTGCGGTTTGAAAGGAAATGAAGATTTTCGGCACATATGGTTTGGAGTCTTTCGGTAAGAAGTTTTGCTTGTGCTTCTGTTTTACATACAATTCCGAGAGACTGGTAATCCGACTTCTTGAATGTGGAAATTAAGTCTGCAATGCCGGAAATCTCTCCTTCCATATCTTTAAACTGGAGTATATCCGGTTGTTCACCATGTCTCATGACTGGTTCCGACTTTTTGTCGGGTTGAATCTTTTGTGCCAAATTAGTAATCTCAAAAGTAGAGCGATAACTCTTGCACAATTTCATTATTTCACCTGTAGCAAATGCTCTTTGAATGGTATTTGCACTTGAAGAGCCATATGGATTGACTGATTGAGAGGCATCTCCCAAAATTGTTTTTCGGCAAGGGTAAAGTTTTTGAATGACTTTGTACTGTATCGGAGAGTAATCCTGCATTTCATCAATCAGCAGGTGTTGGATACCGAATGACCGTGTATTTCCCTCTAAAGCGAGATGCAAGTAGGCTAAAGGAGCCAAATCCGCATACTCCAATGCGTGATTCTTGCACATCTTAAACATTTCTTTTTTTCCTGCCCATTCAAAAAAGTCTTTATACACTTGAATATCATTATTTCCTTCAAACATTCCTTTTATTTCTTTTTTCAGCAGATTCTTTTCCGTGGTAGTGACTGTGAAGTTATATTTTACGGTCATCATCTCCAGAATATACTCGGTCATCGCTTCAAAACGTCGGCGCATAGGGTAGCGATTGAAACGTTTGAATTGTTCTTCGATATATCCGGCCGGAATTGTGATGTATTTGGTCAATCTTACATCTGTTGCTTTGAAGCAGGTGTTCTCCATGTACAGGATAAATTTATCGAGCAGAAAAATAAATTCAAATGAATTTTTGTATTTTATCCTTTCAATAAATTCTCGGGTAGGCTTTTCCAGTAACTCTGTTACTTGTTCATAGGAATTTTGATATTTGTATCTGTTGTCGAGCACTTCCGAAAGGATATATTCCATGCTGGTTTCTGGTACACTCTCTTCTCCGAGCTCCGGAAGTACATTGGAGATGTAGTTACCAAAAACTTTATTCGGGGAAATTATCAATATGTTTTTTGAAGAAACATTTCCTTTTTGCGTATAGAGAAGGTAGGCGATGCGATGCAGGGCAATGGATGTTTTACCGGAACCTGCCACTCCCTGTATAATGAGTATGCGGGAGTTTTCGTTATGGATAATCCGGTTCTGTTCTCGTTGGATAGTAGTAACGATGTTTTTCATCTTATCATCGGTGTTGACACTAAGCTCCTTTTGCAGAATATCATCGTGAATGGTCAGGGAGCTTTCGATCATGTATTCCATTTTTCCTTTGCGTATGCGATATTGACGTTTGAGCAAGACCTTTCCGCTTATTTCTCCCGTTGGTGAAGAATAAGTGGCTTCGCCTGATTCATGATCGTAAAAAATACTCGAGATGGGGGCTCTCCAATCGTATATCAGATTGACTTTCCGATGTGAATCGTAAAATGTATGTATGCCTATATAAATAGGAGTCGTTTTACTGTTTTCTTTATTCTCTTTGAAATCTATTCGTCCGAAGTAGGGAATATCCAGCAATTTACTCAATCGCCTACGTTTGTCGATTACATTCTCGCCTAATGCGAAATGGTTTAGAATGCTTTCACGCATGGAACGGATTTCATGCGGATCGATATCTTTGTTGGACCATAAATAGTCTTTGTATTCCTGCAAGGTGTCTACATGGTCTTTAACAGATTGGTCAGTGTTATTTATCGTTTGATTTAGTATACCGATTATTTTTCGGAGATATCCTTCTTCTTGTTTTTGGGTCTTATTAAATGTCATGGTTTTTCTGGGGTTATATTAAAATGGTTCGAAATGGAGGCAAAGTTAGTTCGGTTCATTAAAGTATTAAATAGTTATTTATAGCTATATATTCAGTCTTTTACCTACTTTTGTACTTATATTCGAAAAGAGAGAAATGGATATTCTTGAAGTAGCAAAGAGAAACCAGCAAAGAGCTTGGGAAGTGATAATGGATACCGATATCATTCGGATATGGGAGGGAATCGGTGCCGAAGTTAATCTGGTGGGGTCCTTGAGTACGGGGCTGTTGATGAGGCACCGGGATATTGATTTTCATATTTATTCTTTCCCTTTGGAAATCTCTGATAGTTTTCGGGCAATGTCTGAATTGGCGGAGAATCCATCCATAAAAAAGATAGAGTGCGTGAATCTACTGTATACTGTTGAGGCTTGTGTGGAGTGGCATGCTTGGTATCAGGATCGGGAGAATAAACTTTGGCAGATCGATATGATTCATCTATTAAAAGGATCGCGGTACGATGGTTATTTTGAGCAAGTTGCTAAACGTCTTTTGGAGGTTATGACTGAGGAAATAAGACGTACTATCTTAACCTTGAAGTATGAAACGCCGGACACGGAACACATTATGGGGGTGGAATATTATCAAGCTGTAATTCAAGGTGGAGTAAGGGATTATTCGGAATTTATGGAATGGAGAAAGCAGCATCCTGTAACAGGGATTATAGAGTGGATGCCGTAAATATTGCAGTATTTGTTTGAGACTTTTATGATTTAGCTCAACAAACCGGATTCTATTCCGATATTTATAGCCTCAATCGAATTCTCTGCCCTTAATTTATGTAACAGGTTCTGCCGGTGGATGTTTACCGTATGAATGCTGATGTTAAGTTTGTCGGCAATCTCTTTACTTAACCGGCCTTTTTGGATAAGGCGCAATATTTCTATTTCTCTTCCCGTCAGATTCATTTGGGGAGTAGGCGGCAAAGTTGGAGAAAATAGTTCACCGGTCTTTAGATTAAGTACGGTGTAATCTATCCGATCGGACTCTTTCTGATTAGGGGCAATATCCATATTTCCTAAAATGAGCCAGGCTTTCCCGCTATGACTTTGTTCTAAAACCCGTTGTTTACTGATCATCCGTACATATTGTTGCTTGCCATTCAATACCCGAAAACTATAAATATTACAATAATCATTCCTTTGAGCAGGCGGTAAGTCGTAAATGAATTGTCCAAGATTGACTTGAAGTGTTTTTAATTGTGATAAATCGTCCGGATGAATACGTGACTCCAAGTAGTCTCCTTGCTTTTCCAATGTGGCTATTTTATGCTGGTCATATCCCAAAAAGTCTATAAAGTTGGAAGAGGCGAAAGTGTATTTGCATTTATAGACATCAACGACAAATGTGCAGTTCCGACTCAATTTCGACATTTGGTGGAGCATCTGTTTGTCAGATTCCCATATTTTGTAATCAATCTCCGAAGCAGATAAGTGCTGCTTGGCCCACATTTCTTCTCTGGTCGGGTTGTTAGGGTTAGGTTGTTTCATGTAATATAGGTGTGGATAAAGGGGTGAATGCTGTTTTAAGTCTGATACAAAGATATTAAATTCTATAATATTTTCAGTAAGAATGCAATATGAAGATAGGAAAGGACTTCCTTTGATTTTCATGTTTGTGCTTTTTCTTTCGTAACTATTTGTTCTTGGATCGTATGTTTGGTATGAACTTTTGATAACTTTTGTTTGGTTTTAGTTTTATTTTTCACTGGATTTCTATTTTGGACTTTATATATTTAATCTGTACAAATTTGCATATTACAGAAAAAAATATAGGTTTGCATCTCGTATTCTTAGTAGAAAATGGCAATAAATATGTATTCCAACACTTCACCTTCGCAAGAACGGGAACTTGTATTAAAACTTATAAATGATGATGAGAATGCTTTCTGTGAACTATATTCCATTTACAGAAACAGACTGATATATTTTGCTATGAAGTATCTCAAGTCCCGGGATTTTGCAGAAGATATTTTTCAGGATACATTTACTATTGTTTGGCAAAGTCGTAAGTTTATTAATTTGGATTCATCTTTTTCTGCATATTTGTACACTATCATGCGAAACCGCATTCTAAATATGTTGCGTGATTTGGAGTATCAGGAGCAATTGAAAGATATTTTGTTGTCTCAAGCTGTAGATGCAAACGATAGTACAGAGGAAAGGACATTCTCAAAAGATTTTATGGAACAGATGGTGCAGGCTATGGAGAAACTGACACCACGGCAAAGAGAAATCTTTGAGATGAGCAGAACTCAGGAACTGTCTCACAAAGAAATTGCACAGACATTAGGTATCTCCGTAAATACAGTGCAAGAGCATATTTCTACTTCTTTGAAAATAATACGTGCCTATTTTACTAAACACAACGGTGCGTACACTGATCTTTTGCTATTACTTTTTATCCTTAATTCTTAATAAAGGTTAAACTCTCCCTAGATGTTTTTATCTCTTGTGTATTTACTATATGCAAGCAGATTTTTTATACTTGTAATTTTTATGAAAAAGGAAAAAGCAAACCGACAAAAAATACGTCGTTATTTAGATGGCTTATATAGCAAATCGGAAGTATCCGACCTGTTAAAAAGTATGCAGGATCGTGATATGCAAAGTGCTTTTGAGGAAATTTCTGATGAAATATGGGAAGAGAGCATGAAGTACCAACCGTATGTATGCGATATGGAACACGAACAGTATAAGCAGGAGGCTGCCCGACTTCTTAAGAAAATAGAAAGACGTCCGTTGCGGAAAGTAAAATGTATGAGATGGGTAGCTGTTTGTGCTGTGTTGTTGATGGTTGGTATAGGTGTTCCTTATATACAGTTTGGACGGTCTGAAAAGATTCTATATACGGAAGTGTCTACATCGTTTGGTGAAAAAAAAGAATGGGTTCTACCGGACGGCTCGGTAGTAAACATGAATGCCTGTACTACTTTAAAGTATCCGGAGCATTTTGATGGGAAAGAAAGAAAAATTGAGTTAAATGGTGAAGCATATTTTCAGGTTATGCGAAACGAAAAGAAACCTTTTATTGTTCGAACCAGTGATTTTGATGTGAAAGTATTGGGAACCAGTTTTGATGTTAAAGCTTATCCTGATAATGAGATTGCACAAATTAGTGTAGAGAGCGGAAAGGTGGAGGTTGACTTATCTGATGCTATGATGAGATTGGTAGCAGATGAACAGGTACAGATCAATACATCTTCTAATGAGTATGTAAAAAAGAAAGCGGATCATAAACAGGTAATGACTTGGTTGCAAAATAAGTTACACTATAACAATACTCCTCTGAATGATGTGATAAAAGATTTGGAACGTATTTATAATTGTAAAATTAAGATTGCTCCGGAACAAAATATAAATTGTTTGCTTAGTGGTAACCATGATAATAAGAGCCTTCATTCTGTATTGCAATCCATTGAGTATGTCACAGGCATAAAATATAAACAGGAAAATGGTTGTATCATATTATACCATTAATTATATAATAGTGGAAACATCCGGAAATATAATTTATACATAACTTAAAAGAATATTAATCTTATGACAGAAAGAAAACACAGGTTAATGGTGGGTGTCATGGTATTTACCTTGTTTCTATGGGGAATTTCCAATGCTTGTATAGCACAGGAAACTGACAAGGACAACATTACGCTAAGTGTGAAAGACGAATCGGTAGAGAAGGTTCTGAAAAGATTGGGGAAAGAAACTGATTTTAATTTTTTCTATGATCCTTCGGTTTTGAATACAGTATCGTTGGTGACGTTGGATGTAAGAGGTGCTTCGTTGCAGAATGTTTTGGATCTTATTTCAGCACAAACCGGATTAAGTTTTAAAAGAACAGATAAAACGATCTCTGTTAGTAAAGGTAAAGAAATCAAGAATTCCCGTTCTAAGAATGGAAACATCACTGGTATAGTACGGGATCATGCTGGAGAACCGGTGATTGGAGCCAGTATTCAGATAAAAGGTACAACATTGGGAACTATTACTGACTATAATGGCCAATTTTCTCTGAATGATGTACCTGCTGATGGGGTATTGACAGTATCTTATATTGGTTTTAATACCGAAGATATTCCGGTAAATCATCAGAAAAATCTGCAGATTGTAATGAGGGAGAATGCAGAGCAACTGGAAGAAGTAGTGGTGGTAGCTTATGGTACTGCGAAAAAAAGTTCATTTACAGGATCGGCGGAAGTTGTTAAGCAAGATCGTATTGAAAAACGGGTGGTGGCAGATGTTTCTAAAGCCTTGGAAGGTACGGTCGCAGGTGTGCAGAGCACATCGGGAAGTGGACAACCGGGTGAGGGAGCTTCTATGATCATACGTGGCTTCGGATCTATTTCGGCAGCAAACACACCTTTGTATGTGATTGACGGAGTGCCTTTTGATGGAGCATTGAATACGCTCAATCCTAATGATATAGAATCGGTTACTGTGCTAAAAGATGCATCTGCAGGTGCTTTGTATGGTTCACGTGGTGCAAATGGGGTGATTATGATCACAACTAAACGTGGGAAAAAAGATGACGGCCACATCTCTATTAACTTAAAAGCAAATTGGGGTATTTCACAAAGGGCATTGCCACGTTATGAGACGGTAAATGAGGCAGAATATTTAGAGCTTGCTTTTGATGCATATAAGAATGAATTGATCTATACGAATGGGGTTGATCCGGAATTGGCAGGAATTCAAGCTTTGGAAGTTATGAAAGGTACAGCAAAAGGTATTTTGGGTATCAATGAACAGTATAATCCTTTTGACATGCCGTTGAATCAGTTGATTGATCCTATGACGGGAAAGATTAATCCAGCCGCCAATTTGAAATACCATGAGGACTGGAAAGATGAAATCACTACTCATAATCCTTTGAGACAAGAGTACCAGCTTGCTGTTACAGGGGGGAATTCTAAGACTCAGTATTTAGTGTCAATGGGATATTTGAATGAACAAGGGTTATTACAGACTACTGAGTTTGAACGTTACTCCGGACGTGTCAATATTGATAGCCAGGCCAGAGATTGGCTAAAACTTGGTTTGAATGCCTCTTTTGCGCAAACCGGAACAAATTATAATAGTGCGTCTGGTTCAGTCGTTTCTAATTTGTGGTATACTACTCAGATTATGGCACCGATCTATCCGGTGTATGAACATAATACGGACGGTTCGTTTAATTTAGATGCTAATGGCAACCGGATTTATGACTATGGTTTGAATAGAATTGCTCTGTCGAATTCAAATGCAATAGCTTTGCTGCATGAAGATAAAGAAAATAGTACGCGGGATAATTTTAACGCCAGAACCTATATACAGTTGTCTACTGATGATGAAAAATACGGCACATGGAGAGGGTTTACTTTGACGGCTAATTTTGGATTGGATTATTTTAATACACAGGAGATGACATATAACAATCCATATACAGGAAATGCTGCAACTATTTCCGGAAGTCTGACAAAGGCTGCACAGCGTAAATTGAGCTACACTTTTAATCAACTTTTAACTTACAAACGGGAATTCGGTTCTCATGAGCTTGATTTGTTGGTGGGGCACGAATATTATCAATTAAAACAGAATTTCTTAGGGGCGCAAAAAACGGGATTTCCTTTTGGAGGTTTGTTCGAACTTTCGGCGGCAGCGACTTTAAGTGCAGCCAGCTCGCAGACTGACAAATATAGTATCGAGTCATATCTGAGCCGTATTAATTATAACTTCGGGGAAAAATATTATGTATCCGGTAGTTTCCGTACAGATGGTTCTTCTCGTTTTTATAGAGATAGTCGTTGGGGACAGTTCTGGTCTTTAGGAGCTTCTTGGAGAGTTTCTCAGGAAAATTTCATGCAATCGGTAAATTGGATTAATAATTTGACTTTAAAAGCCAGTTTTGGATCTCAGGGAAATGATAACATTGGTAGCTTTTATGCATATCAGAGCTTGTATACTTTATTGGCAAATGGCAGTTTCAATGGTGCTGGCATTAATTCTTTGGAAAATAAAGACTTGAAATGGGAAAAGAATGAAAATCTTAATATCGGAATCGAGGCACGGCTTTTTGACAGATTATCTCTTACTGCCGAGTTCTTTAACAAACATACTAAAGATCTGTTGCTGAATATGCCTAAAGCTACTTCTACCGGCTTTGACTCGTATCCGGCTAATGTGGGGAGTATGCGTAATATTGGTGTGGATATTACAGCATCTGTTGAGATCTTTAAAGGTTCGGCTTTTGAATGGACACTTACTGCTATGGCCAGCCATATCCGAAATAAAATTTTGAAACTGGCTGATAAACCCGAGATTATTTCCGGCTCTAATATTTTTAGAGAGGGAGAAGCTGTGAATTCCTTTTATTTACCTGTATCTGCAGGGGTAGACCCATTGACAGGTAATCAGCTCTATTGGGTAGATCGTGATAAGAATAATAAAATTGTTCCCAGATATAAAACGGATGATGTCACTTTGACGACAAATAGCCGTGAGGTAGTTGGTAATCGTATTCCGGATTTATATGGTAGTTTGACAAATGATTTTCGTTATAAAGGATTCGATCTTTCTATTTTGACTACTTATTCGATTGGTGGAGAAATGCTTGACGGGGTTTATGGAAGTATGATGAACGTGGGATACAAAGGATATGTATGGCATAAAAATGCTTTGCGTCGTTGGCAGAAACCGGGAGACATAACTGATGTTCCTAAAATTATGTGGGATCAGCAAATTCGTGTGACGGATCAGGATTTGATAAATGCCTCTTATTTTGCAATTAAGAATATTACTTTGGGATACAGTTTATCGAAGAAGTGGCTTCAGAAAATCAAAATGGAAAACATCAGAGTGTATGCTACAGCAGATAATATTGCTTTGTTTACACATTTGAAAGGAATGGATCCACAATATAACTTTACAGGTACAGTAGGGTATACTTATGCACCGACTAAGACATTCTCTTTGGGTATCGATATTAAATTCTAAATAATTTCAGATAATATATGAAAAAGATTTATTATATAGCTTTTGTCATGGCTTGTGTACTGATGCATGTTTCCTGCTCAGATAACCTGAATACGAACCCTACAGATCAGATTTCGGGGAATGTTTTGTTCAAGGATGTGGAGGGAGGAATGGTAGCCATGAACGGTGTATACCGTTTGATGTATTCAACCGGTTGGGCGGGTGACAACTCGACGCATGCTTTCGGATATATGTCAACTATGTTGGTTTCCGATTTTATGGGAGATGATATGGTACTTTCTTCCACTGTGAAAGGCTGGTTTTCTATGGATTATAATTTGCAGGAACGCAATTTCTATTCCAGTCCTTTGTTTCGTTCCTATTCCGAGTGGAATTTTTATTATACATTGATTTCTAATCTAAATTATATTCTTGCTCATGAGGATAATCTAAATGGATTACCAGCTCAAAAAGATAACCTTTTTGGGCAAGCTTATTCTCTTAGGGCACTGTGCTATTTTCATTTGATACAGCTCTATCAACAGACGTATATTGGTCATGAACAAGCACCGGGTGTTCCTTTGTATATAACACCGACTACTTCTTCCACTCCGGGTAACCCACGAGGAACGGTGGAGGAGGTATATGCACGTATTAATAAGGATATTGAGAGAGGTATCTCTTTGTTGAAAGATGCGGAAGAACAAGGGGTCACACAAATACATAAATCTCATATTGACTATTATGTAGCGAATGGAATAAAGTCACGCATTGCATTGGTGCAAAATCGTTGGAAGGATGCGTTGGATGCTGCACAGATTGCTCTTGAGAAACCGGATCTCAAATTGGCCGGAACTTCTGATTTGACTAAAGGTTTCAATCAGTTGGGAATGGTATCTGTACTTTGGGGAGCAGAAATACAAAAAAGTGACCAGATAGGTGCATATGCATCATTCTTTGGTCATATGGATGCTACTGCCGGGATGCATGGATCCTATGATCGTAAATGTATTAGTGCTTGGTTATACAAGCAAATGGGATTGCAGGACATTCGTCGTATCAGTTGGTGGAAAGGTGAAATAGCAACTGCTTTGGAAGCTTCTTTCGGACCTCAGAAGAGCTATTGTACTACAAAGTTCACTTTTAGTGATGTGACATCTTATTTAGGAGATAATATTTATATGCGTGCAGAGGAGCTACTTCTTACGGAAGCGGAAGCTCTTTGTCGGTTGGAACGCTATGGAGAGGCGCGGACATTGATGGAAACATTTGGTACGATTCGTGAACGTAGCTACGTTCGTAATCGTCTGGATAAGGTCAGTGATAGTAAGGAGATGTCAGTAGATGTCTATGGAACAGGAACCAGTCCGGAAATAAAAACGCTATTGGATGAAATTTTGCTTCAACGGCGTATCGAATTGTGGGGAGAAACCGGAAGATTATTTGATGTTCTTCGACTCCGGGTTGGGTATTATAGAGATTATGAAGGTTCTAACCATGTGGTTAAGTTAAGTGATGAAACGAGGCAACCGGATTATAAAGGTTTTATTTTGACGATACCCCAAAGTGAATTTGATGGTAATATTAATATGGATCCGATTGCTGATCAGAATCCTCTGTAAATAAAAAGTATTGATATCGAAATTTAAATAGACAACTATATGAATATTAGAAAATATATATTAATTATTTGTGCCTTGTCTCTGTTCGCAGCTTGTGATCATGACAATGAAAAATTGGTTTATGAATCAGATACCAATAACTATTTTTCTTTTCAGATAGATAAGTTAAACAAGGAATTGGAAAAGACTGAAAACTTATTGAATATTCCCGTTTACCGTGAAGGTACTCAAGGACAGGCAAGCATAACGGCACGTCTGCTGTTTCAACAAAATCCAGATGGTACTGAAGCGCCTGGAAGAGATTTTATCAGTTTGGAAGATGAAGTTGTTACTTTTAAGGAAGGCCAAAACTGTACCAATATCAAACTTAAAATAGATTTAAGTAAACTGGATTATTTAACAAAAGCAAAAGCGAATATCGTAATAGGTGCAGGTGAATCTACTGCTTTATCTACATTCGGTAAATCATCTTTGGTTTTGTCACTTAGTAGAAAACCTACTTGGGTAGAGTTTGAAGAAAAAGGAATTTACACTTCCCAATTTTTAGGGACTTCAAAAGAGGTTACCATTCTAAAAGCTGAAGAGGCTCCTTTCTACATTATTAAAGATTGTTATGTGAAGAATGGTGATATACGTGTTGATTTAGATAAAAATGGAATAGCGACGATTGAACAACAGAGGGCTTTTTTACATGCTGAATACGGAACGGGTTATGCCATAGGAACGGGATATTTGGATGCTGATCGGAAGACAGTTATTATGCAAATTCAGTTCTTGGTAGATCTGAACGGACAATGGGGAATCGTGTCTGGAACAGCATTTGAAGAAAGTTTTACAATTCCGGAGAGATAGATGCTTTAACGACATTATACTTATTTATTAATAAATTATTTTTTTATGTCTAATTAATAAAATATTTACAACTTATGAAGAAGTATTACTTATCATTATTAATGGCGATTATGGCAATCGCGGTTAGTGCACAGGAACCATGGGATGGTACTAGTGCTTCATGGACTAATGGAGATGGAAGCAGTGAAAAACCCTATTTAATCGAAAATGGGCAACATCTGGCTTTTTTGGCAGAACAGGTTCTTGCGGGAGAAACTTATGCGGGAAAATTCTTTTTACTGACTAAGGATCTGGATATGGGAGCCGACAAAGGATTAAAGTTTGATCCGATCGGAATGTATGATGATTATATAGATACAAGTAATCCCAATCAGGGAGAAGATCAAGGTATAATTGAAGCCTCAAAATGTTTTTCGGGAGTGTTTGACGGAAATGGCAAAAAGATAGATAATATTCATATTTATTATATTGATGAAATGTCTGTGGGTGGAACTGGATTGTTTGGTTGTATTGGCAAAGGAGCGATTATTCAGAATTTAGGAATCGGAGAGAAATCAACAATCGAAGGAATGGATCAGACTGGTGCTTTAGTGGGGTATATGAAAGGTGGACTTGTCCAGTATTGTTATAATGAAGGAACTATTGATATGAAATCCGGTATGATATCCGGTGGTCTCGTTGGTGGTGGTGAAAATGGCAAAATTGCGAATTGTTATAATAGAGGTATGGTTACGGGGACAACATATGCTGCTGGGATTATAGGATTTGCTGATAAAGATTTTATTGTAGAGAACTGCTACAATAATGGCATGATTTATTCTACGGGTTTTACTCCTGCTGGGGTGATAGGTTATCTATGTTCTGGTCGTATCAGTAATTGTTACAATGCAGGTCTTTTTGTAATAGATGATACTCCTATGGGAGTAGTAGGGGATATTGATGCAGGTGTTATAATTGAAAATTGTTATTTTCTGGAAGCTGATGGTGTTGAAAATGAACATGCCGGAGTAACCTCTAAAACCAATGATGAAATGTTGTCTGTAGACTTTTTGAATGTACTAAATGGGACACAGAGTCCAGCTCCGTGGGTAGCGGATGTTAATACGGTTAATGAAGGGTTACCAATTCTTGCTTGGCAGATTTCCGGTACTACAGGAATGCAAGCAACCCAACAAGAACTTGATTGTGAGTTGTTTGTGGAAAACCAAGCTGTATATGTTACATTTGAATCATCTGAGAGCGGAGAGGTTATCGTTATGGATATGACTGGTAGAACAATTATTGATAAAACAATTCAAAGTGGTGACTCCGTGATTATCTTAGATAAGGGTATATATATTGTGATGGTAAAAGCGGACGGACAACAACACATAACTAAAATTGCGATTAAATAAAATTCTCTCTTGGAGGGGTCGTCTTTATGAAAGGGATGGCCTCTCTTTTTATTTTTAAACTATATCCTTATGAAATCCTCTGTCATTGGAATTTTTTTATTGTTTGTATTGCCATTATGCTGTATAGCTCAGGTGGAATATTGTGATTATTCACCTAAATTTTCTGCAGCAACAGTTTCTAAAATTCAATCCTATCAATCATTAAAAAAAAATAGAAATGTTGTTTCCGGTGTGGAATCTCTTTTTGCTTATGTTCGTCTGAGCCCTGGAGCCAACGTGGAGGATTTATGTAGTTGCCATAATGTTCATTTGAATGTGGGATATAACGGTCTTTATACAGCTGTGATTCCGATGGATATTCTTGAATCTTTTGCAAAAGAAGAAACGGTTCTTGATGTAGATGCTGGGAAGGAGGTACATTTAATGATGGACTCTGTTAGAATATTGACACATGTGGATGAGGTGCATGTCGGAATAGGTTTACCTACTTCCTATCAGGGTGAAGGAACTATTATAGGTATCATAGATCGTGGATTTGATTTTACACATCCAAATTTCAGAGATGAAAATGGAGATTGTAGAATACGATATGTATGGGATCAGAATCAATTTTTGGTGACTTCTAACTCATCTTATGGATACGGACTGGAATATTCAACTACAGAACAGATATTGGCAGCTAAGCGTGATATGTCTGGTGAAACACATGGGACACATGTGGCCGGAATAGCTACAGGAAGTTGGGATAATGTTTATAAGGGGATAGCTCCTAAATCGGAAATTGTTTTGATTTCAGTAAATGGGACGGAACAAGGCATATTGGATGGTATTGATTTTTTATTGCATTATGCCGATGAGAAAAATAAGCCCATTTCTATCAATTTAAGTATGGGTACTGTATTGGGATACAAAGATGGTACGGATAGCTTTTCCATTTTGATTGATAATTTGATGAAAGGTAAACAGGGAAAGCTCTTATCTATTGCTGCTGGTAATGAGGGACATCGGAAAACGACTTTGACCGGTACATTTAATGAGGCACAGAAAGAAATTAAAAGCTATTTAGTCCCTCCCTCTTATGATAGGGATAATCTTTTTATTCAAGGTGTAGTAGGATCAACTTACACTGTTACCATTAGTTTAAAAGATACACTGAGTAATAAATTACTTTTCTCCGAGAGTTTTATATCGGGTGAAAAGTGGAGCAAAAGTTATACTGGATTTGGATCGGAAGAAAAAAATGATGCGGTTCTGAACATTTCGTCTGATGTGAATCTTATAAATAATAATCCTGCTTTTAATGTTTATCTGTCTTATACGAAACCGGAATCAGAAGTTTGGGAGATTGCTCTTTCTTCTAACCAGGGAAAATATATGATTAATTGTGATTATGGTTATTTTTCGTCAGCAGGAAAAGAAGGGTATATGGAAGGAAGTACGGATTATACTATTGCTTGTACAGCAACAGGATTCGAGATTATTTCTGTAGGTGCCTATGTGTCTAAAGAGGAATATACGGATATTTTAGGGACGGTACATCGTTCGGATTGGTCTAAATTTCATCTTTATCCGCTTTCGGGAAAGGGACCGACTTATGATGGACGTATAAAACCGGATGTGGTGGCTCCAGGAGCTACTGTTATCTCATCTTTCAATTCTTATGCAGCTTCCTATAGTGTAGCGACCGCTGATAAAGCATTGGAAATAGAAGATATATCCGGAAGAAAATATTCATGGGGGATGGCTAATGGCACCTCAATGGCAACACCTGTTGTGACCGGTACATTGGCTCTGTGGCTTGAAGCGAATCCTGAACTTACAGTCTATGAAGTGAAAGAAATTATTCAAAAAACCGCTACTGAAGATATATATACGGGAGAATTACCTAATGGAAAATATGGAATGGGAAAGTTGAATACCGTAGCTGGCCTTTATGAAATTTTGAAGCAAACTTCTGTTGAGAAAAATAAGTATCTTGATATTGATTATATCTATGATAGGAATATAGGGTGGATAAAATTTCTTTCAGAGGTTCCATTGGAGCAATTGTGTATTTATTCAGCATCTGGCGAACTGCTTGATGTGCAGACTAATTTGAAGGACAATGAATTTCAACTGTGTCAGTATCCTGCAGGTATATATCTAATTAAAATTCGGACACAAAATATTTTAAAGGTATTTAAAGTAGCCAGATAGAACATTTAAAATATGATTCCAATTTTTTACGGAAGAGCAGATAGAAAGAGTGGAAGACGAATTGCAAGCTTTATTGGAGGATGATTTGGATGATTCGGCATTTGCTTATGCTGTCGCTTCCATTATGGCATGTTGTGAAAAGACCGGTCCGTTAGCTCTTTATGGCAAGGATTGGCTGGCAGCTATGTTGTCTCACTGGGGGATGGTAGACGAGAGTGAACGTATTGCAATGATCGAACCATTAAAGCACTCGGTCTATCTGTTGAAACGGTATGATTCACAAATAATTTGCTTGGAGGATAGGAAAGGGAAAGAGTACATTGTTTCGCGCGATTCTTTCAATTCTTTGCCTGATAGTACTTTACTGGACAATAAAAGCTTTATGGCCTCTTTAGTGAAATACAATGGTGAGTGGCAGGTGAATGGTATGAGTTCATGGAGTCGGGGGAGAACGCTTTTTGATGCATATAAAGCTAAGTTATCTGCAATGGGCTGCGATTCTGCGTTGTATGATAAGCTCATGAAGGCTAATGAGAATCATCCTATGTTATATTTCAAAAATAATGAAGAGATGTTGGAATGGTTTGATAGACACATTGGTTTTGACGAGAATTTTACTTTCCCTGACCAAATGATGGAGCGATCTTTTTTGGCTGTTTATATAGAGAAGGATAAAGATATCGCTATAATTCCCAATGGTGCTTTAATGATTAAGGATGAACGTAATCCTTATTATGATAAGAAAGAAGCTGAGTCAGGTGGTGTAAATCTTATTGTGTCTGCAGAGGTGGCTCCGAAAGAAATGTTGCATTACTTGATAGAGCATAAACTGCTTCCTGATGTTTGCATTAATTCTATGAAAGGAATGGAAAGAGGAAAACAACTGGTTCAGGAAAATATGGATTTTATAGCACGTTTTATGCGAGGAAATGATTATTAGACATCATGCTTGCTTCGTCAATAGCCTTAATTTTATTCTGATGATAGCTGATACTTTGTATTTTCTCTTGACGATAAATCGATGTCGGCAGCATATACGATCGTAGGTTGTCCACTTTCTTCAGTTCACCGTTGTGCATCTCTAAGAGCCTGCATCTGCTCTGTAAACACGTCTCCTACAGTCTTTGAGTTACTGGGTTTACAGACTTTTTCGACTAAGCTCGTTGCTGTAAAGTCCCTGTCCATTGCCTTAAACTCCATAATCTGTTCAGAGTATGCTTGTAGTTTCTGGGCGATTAGAGTAGTCAGAGCTTCCCTGTTAGGGCATTTAGGTTTAGGAGCATTCTTGGTGAAATCCCAGTGGGCGGGGTTGATAGACAATCCAATGCTGATGTACTTACGTTTCCTGTCCTTGCACACCCTAATCATTAGGGGCGATTCACTGTTCTTGAGTACTTTAGATTTGTAACAAATCACGTTTACGGTCACATTCATGGTTTACTTCTTGGTTTACACAACCTGCGTAAACTCCATGTAAACCATAGCCTGTTACAAATAAAAAAGAGAGCTACTTTAGTAGGTAACTCTCTGATTTATAAAGTGGTGCCACCAGCAACCGAAAAATGGTTTGTATAGCACTATTTCTCAATAAGTTATATCTTTATTACGATGTTAGTCCCTTGAATAAGGTTTTCACAGCTTTGCACCGTTCAACACAAGTTTGTATCTTGGGTACGATTTCTGAATGCAAAGGTAATATTTCTTTCTAAAATTAGTGCTTTTGCATAGAAAAAACTTATCTTTGCAAAAAAAATATGCCACAAACTATATCATTATATAAATTGTTCTTGGCATCACCAAGTGATGTAAAAGAAGAACGTTTAATTGTAGAGAGCATTATTAACGATTTTAATAATACATATTCTTCGCAGTTAAATGCAAGAATAGAATTATGTAGTTGGGAAAAATCGAGTTATCCTTCTGTCGGTGAATATCCCCAAGCTGTGATTAATTCCCAAATAGGTGATGAATATGATATTTTTTTAGGAATATTATGGACTAGATTTGGTTCAAAGACACTAAATTATGAATCTGGTACGGAAGAAGAGTTTTATAGGGCATTAGAGCGTAGCCAACAAGTCGGTAAAGTACATATAATGATGTATTTTAATATTGAAGGAGTACCTTTAGATTCTTTAGATATTGAACAATATTCTAAAGTTAGAGCTTTTCAAAAACAAATAGCAGAATTAGGCTGTTATTATTTTACATATGTAAGTTCAGAGAATTTTAAAAATGATTTGCGTGCTCATTTATATAAAGTTATAGAGAATTGGAATGTTAATAGTAAACCTTTAACTACACAAGTAAATTTGTCCAATTTACCTGTCATTATAGAACCCATTGAAGATGAAGTCTCCGAATTAGGATTATTAGAATTTCAGGATATTTTAAATACTAAGTCTGCGGAAGCTGTAAAATCTTTAAATGAAATAACCGTTTCAACTATTTGGATAGGTGAACAAATTTCTGAATCTGCCCAAAAACTGAATATAATTAATGAACAAAAGCCTGTAAATCAGATTCAATTAGCTAGAGCAGTTATTAATACTTCTGCTAAAGCGATGAATCAATACGCTATGAAAATTGAACAACCAATTCAGAATTGGATTATTTCTTTTGAAGAAATAGTAGGGGCTTTTAAAGGATTATTGCAAGTTTCTGATAATATTATTCCGGAGGAATCTTGGCAAGAGAATAAAGAAGCACTTCGTTTATTATTGAGTAATGTGGATTCGTCATATGGGCAATTAGTCGAATTTTACAAATCAGTTAAAGGGCTACCTAAAATGACTCAATATATTATATTGGCAAAGAAAAATGTTTGCTCTAAATTAAAAGAACTATTAGATAGTATAGATAGGTGTAAAATATCTGCTAATGAAATGATTGATTTGATTAATAAAAAGTTATTTGATTCAGATAATTTATAAATATTATAATCCATTTTTTGTAAAATATCCTCCAGTTTTGGGCGCACCCCTAAACTCTATCAAGTCTTTATCTTGCAAAATCTTGATATATCGCATAGTCGTTCTTAAGCTTTTGCTAATATGCTTACTGATTTCAGAAGCATTCAAACCGGGAACGGTTGCCAGTAGATTGAGAATAGCTTGTTCATTCTCGTTTATTGTATCATTTACTCTGCCATTTACTCTGCCATTTACTCTGCCATAGTTGGCAGAGTTAGAGATTTGACGTTTGAACACTGCTGTAAACATTCCCTCTGTGTGAAATTCCGGTTCGGGCAGATTTACTTCCCTCATGGCTTCCTGCATACGAGGAATGCCAGATGCAACTCTTTCAACTAAGTGCATACGAGTAAATAAACCGAATATTAGCGGATTACGTGTCATGCTTTTGTGTCCAAAGTCTTTAGCTACAACAGGTAAAAGTCCTCCGGGATTGGAAATCTCTACCCGGTCTTCAAACATTTCTATCATAATGCTTGCGCCTTGTTCGTAGTAATCACGGTGCGACAGGGCGTTTATAATAGCTTCTTTAAATACGGTCAGAGGTATTTCCCAGATTTCCTCTCTTGGTCCTGCACCCTCTATTTTATAAGCTACTTGCAGTTTGCTTTCCAGCCAAGACATAGCCTGTAAATATTGTTGGTACAATGAACCTCCGAAAGTTTTATCATCTATAATATAGACTTTATTTGTTCCCTTGAAAAGAACACATCTTGTAACAGCGTGTGGAAATTTTCTTTCAGGTTGTTTTCCGAAGAACATCACTGCTCCGTTCTTTGCCGTTCCATTTTCGGTAAACAGTTCCAAGTTCTCAAATATTTGTTTGTCGGGTGTGGACGGACTTAGTTTTGCTTCTGTTCGAAAGTCTTTAATCATTTGTTCGTCTGCATCCGTGTAGATATTGAACCAATGACAGGGTATATGGTCGAAAAAGATTTTGTTACACTCCTGAAAGAAGCTACGCATTTCTTCGGCTGTGCGAAGTTTCTGTGAGTTTGTCCCCTCACGCACATAGATAGAACCGGAAAATATATAAGGTTTATCCTTGCCGGACGGAACATCAATCACCCAAACAGTTTTATCTCCAATATTTATGGAATACAATTCACAGTGGAGTGCAGGAGATATTTCGCTGATAGAACCTTGAATGGCAGAACGCTTATCGTTTTCCAAGTTAGTATCTACTACTTGCCCGTTATCATCTACTCCAATAAGCAAATATCCTCCGTCTGCATTGGCGAAAGCACATATTTCCTCTGTCAGTTCACGAACTTTTGAAGGAACACGGACTTTAAATTCCACATTGTAGCCTTCTCCGCTATCAATGAGTGATTGTATGTTTTCTGTATTTAACATGAACTTTTATAATAGTGCCACAAAAATAGTTATTTGTTACGATTGTAAGTTGTTAGTTTCATTTTATTTATGACAAAACATCCCTCTTCTCGCTTTTATCAATGCTGCGTTTATTGAACAAGCCCAGTCTTTGAGCGAAGTTGACAGCTTCAATCGAATTGTTAGCTTTTAATTTTTGTAATATATTCTGTCTATGACTATTCACTGTATTAATGCTAACTTTTAATGCCTCTGCTATCTCTTTACTTAATAAGCCTTTCTTCATAAATCGTAAAACTTCTAATTCCCGGTTTGTCAAAGGTTCATCCAGTGTGTCAGATAAATCTATAAATATCTGCTCTCCAGTTTTAAAGTTATATAGGTGGCTTTTAATAATTTCCGATTCATGGCTTGCATCAACATCAATAACCGATAGCATAAGCCAAATATTTCCTGATTTATCTAACTCAAGAACTTGTTCTTGTTCTATTATGCGTATGTATTCACCCCGCATATTTCTTATCCTCATTTCATGAATGGCTTTATAGTTCCTCTTTTCTTCATTGGAGAATGAGCGTAATATCGAATAGATTTTCTTTCTTACAAGTAACCCATAATCTATATCGTCCGGATGTATAACCTCAATAACTGGCTGATGTCCATGAATAAACAACCTACGGGAGTCAAGTCCATATAGTTTAGGAATATTATCAGAAACAAAAACGAATTTATTAGTGTAGCAATCAAATACCAATACGATACTATGCGTAACTTCTGAAAGTTTAATCCAGTCATTTTTCCTCTTTTCAAGAATGGAATAATCAATTTCATCGAACTCTATGCTTGATGTTGGTAGTATATTTATGACTTTCTTTTCTATTTCATTAATTATCATGCTTGCTATGACGTTTATTGTTAAATAGTTAGGTTGCATCTCATTATAAATGACTATTGTCTTTAGAGTATCTTACATCTAACTTTGCACAAAGTTAATAAAAAGAGCATAAGTGTAAGGTAAATAGATGTTTAATGTTTTAATTATTCCTATATGATAAAAAAGATTTGTTTAGTGACACGGAGAGGTAAAAAAGTTATGGGTCGCAAAGTTGTAGTGACATCAGTATTTGAAACTGACATTGAAAATATTTGGTGCAAGATTCAAGATATTGAAACGCTAAGAGAAATTTGTAAACCCAAAGCAAGTTTTATATCTTATGGCAATATTCCTCCTGTTTGGAAAGAGGGGGAAACATTTTATTTTAAGATGTTTCTTCATCGATTTATTCCTATTGGAAAACATACAATCAACGTAATTAAGATTGATAAAAAATCAAGAGAAATAGTCTCAAATGAGTATAATAAAAGAGTAACTATATGGAATCATTATATTCAAATGGAAAAGATTACCGAAAATGTTATAAAATATACCGATAGTGTTGAATTGTATGCTGGTTATCTAACCCCGCTTGTTGCTTGGTGGACTCTTTATTTTTATAAACACAGACAAAAGAAATGGCAGAAAATTACAAAGAACTTATAAAATGATCACGATAGCTACTTAAGTTAATTATGGCAAACTGGAATTTAGCAGAAAAACAGATATATAAATTATTAAAACATCCTTTCCAAAAGGAAAAATCTGATATAGAATCTATTACTGCTGCATATCTTGAATTTGTAGAAGAATTGTTCGATTACCTTAATAAAGAAAATGATAACAAAACACGTATTAGGCAATTAAATATGAGTTATATAGATTTTGGTACAATTAAGGCTTTAGAAGAAACTTCACCTACGGAAAATAGCAAGTTGAAAATTATATATCTTGACAAACTGTTATCTTTAATAAATATGGAGCAAGAACTAATCTATCGGCAAATGGAATACCCCAAATTTTTCATTAATATTGAATCAGATTGGAAATCTCCCTTTTATTTAAATAGCGAGGTCATTAAAATTATAGATATAATGGAATTAGTTTGTGGTATTTTTTATATCAAAGATGGTATTATTCGCATTGATAACAAGGATATTTTTCTAAGTGATATATCACGTATTTTTGAGAAAATGTTTAATATCAGTTTTGGTGATATATACAAAAAAGAAATAGCAGTTATTAAACGAAAACCTACAAAAATCACAGATTTTTTAGATAGGTTGAAATTAGCTATTATTAAAAAGAGTAAAGACAATGGCTACGATTATTTTTAAATATTTTTATTTGATAATCAATGAGATATAAATAATTTATAGGGGAGTGGATGTACCATTCCCTTATTTTCTTTGCTCTCGTTTTCTGAACTTTGCTTCATCAATCGATTGACAAACAATAATGTATAATCAGAAAAATGAAGCAATCATGTATATAGACAATGACGATTTCAGCGTATGGATGCAGAAGCTGTACGCCAAACTGGAAGAACTCTGCAAAGATGTACGGGTACTGCGCAATGCCGACAGGGTGCTACCCGAAGATGACAACCTGTTGGATAATCAGGACTTGTGCCTGTTGTTCAAAGTGAGTATCAAGACCCTGCAACGTTACCGGGCTATCGGTGCGCTGCCATACTTCACAATCAGCGGAAAAGTGTACTACAAGGCTTCCGATGTCCGGGAGTTCATCAAGGAGCGGTTCAGTGCCACCACGCTGCGCCAGTTCGAGAAAGAACACTGCACGAAGAAAAAGAAGTGAATTTGAAAGCCGGGGCGGTTCTGCTCCGGCTTTGCTTTGGTTTATGGCTTGCCCAACTTGTCGGCTTCCTCCTTTAGCCGCTCTGCTTGTTTGTTTAACAGCCTTGCCCGTTCCAACGCTTCCGCCTGCTTCCTGATGCGGTATTCAAAGCCTTTCACCGAATCGGTCAGGCTTCGGACAAAAGCGTTATCCCGTTCCCGGCTGAACTTTGTTTCCAGCAAATCAAGGCTGCTGCCGTCTGCTTTTCCTTTCATCAGGATATGGCGGTATTTTATATCGTTGTCCTGTAACCGCTGCATTTTTTGTACAAAACGTACATTCAACACAAGCGACACAAGACAAATGATTATCCCTGCTGAAAAAAGAAAGAACTTAGTTTTCAGGTACGGAGTTACCCGGTATATCAGTTTGTCGTACCATGAAACGGGCGTTACTTCTCCGGTCAGTGCTGTATCATCAACCGGGAATAACACTTTTAACCGCTCCTTGAAATATCGGTGCGAGGTCACGATAAGCCCCTTTATATCTTCAAGGTCTTGTTTTGGGTTCTCGGACTGCCCTTTTCCGATACTGCCGATTTGGTTTAGAATCTCCTGCACCATGTTTTCAGTAATGCCGGATTTACCTTGCATTTCCGAAATGCGCTGTTCGATAACGTCCAGTCGGTTAATCGTTTCCTCCCGGCTGGCTGGCGTTACCTGCTTCTCCTGCCGTTCTTTCAGTTCCGTAACCATGGAGAGAAGCCCCTCCAAAATTAAGTTATTTTCCATGTCCCTATAATTTTAAGTGTCGTTTCTTTTTCTTCTTTTTTCTTTCACCGGGATTGTCGGGCGTTTCATCAGCCGGAGAGGACGAGGCGGAGAACAGACCGCCCAAGCCTGCCAGTAACGGACTGTTGGCTTTGCCCGGTGTCTGCGATAGCTCCTGAACAGGTGCGAAAACCGTCTGTCGGTTGCTTCCGGCAGTGTTCAGCCCCGTATCCCCGAAGCATTTATCCAGCTTGGAGAAACTGAAACTGCGGTCTATCTCCGAACCCTTGAACGTATATTCGCCTTTGGAAAAGGATATGCCCTGTACTTCGCCAGTCTGTCCCCTGTACTTGAAATGAATCCCGATACCCTTTTCTGCCAGCCGGGTTTGTAACTGCCGCCAGTTCCTTGATTTCCCGATTTCATCCTTTACGGCATTGTAAATCTCGTATTTGGATTTGTCCGGCTCTTTCAAACGGTACTGCTTTACATGCTCCTTGCCTTTAGCGAAATAAAGCCCGTGTTTGGCTTTCAGCTTCTTGCATACCTGCTCGTTGCGGTACATGTCGTTTCTGTCCGAAATGGTCTTGCCGTTGTTGTCTATGCGGTTGAACACGATATGCACGTGTGGATGTTCCCGGTCTTGGTGGCGCACGATGATGTACTGCGTATCGGTGATTTTCATTTCACGCATGTACTCCTGCGCAAGCTGTATCATTTTCCCGTCTGTCAGCTTGGGTGCGTCCACCGGGGAATAGCTTAGCGCAATATGTCCGACAGGCTTTTTCAGGTCGGGGTTCATCCCGGCTTGCAGTATGAAACTGCGTATGATGTCCCGGTTGTTTTCTGTCAACACTCCCTCCGCATGGAGCAAAGCAGCCTGTTCCTTGCTGAGTACATAGTTCACGCAGCCTTTAAATCCGCTTCCCTTTTTTATTTTTCCAATCATCCGACAACTGGTTAATGATTTCGACAATCCTGTTTTTGAGTTTCACCAGTTCCACCGCCACCAGTGCGAACCCTCCGGCATTCGCCCGGTGCGCTAACTGGTTGATGTTGTTGGCTTCGCCCGCCAGCTTGCGGATAGTGTCCGCATCCTGCCTGTTCAGCCGGGGCGTTACCTCTGCCGAAACGACAGCCTGCCGGACGTACTCGCTGACACGCAGCCCGGCTTCGGTGGCTCGCTTCCTGATAGCGTAGAACTGTAACTCGGTCAGCTTCGTACTGACTACCCGGTTCTGCTTGTCTATCCGGCTTTTTGCCGGGCGACCTCCCGGTTTGTTCCTTATCTCTGTCATAGGCTTTTGCTTTTAGGTGGTATCTTAAAAATTGCGACCAACGGGAGAAATTTTCTTTGCTGTCAGGCAAAGCAAGGTGTTTCGGTAAACCGAAACATAACCTTGCTCTCCCTAATCACACAGCCTGCCGTCTGTTCATGCCGCCAGTCTTGCAGGTCACATCCTTAGCCCTCTCTTTCTTTTTTCACCCGGATTTTGTCTGTTATCCTGCTCCGGCTGGGGCTTGTCGGTAACTGTCAAGTCTTGGGATTGTTTCACTTTAAGGCTACGCAAATAGTCGTTCAGGTCATTGTGACCGCTGTACAGGTGTGATGCGTCACGTACACGCCATTTGTATTCCTGCCTTATGGCTTCAACCGCTTTCCTCCCGGCTTCGTCATTGTCAAGCATACAATGTATATGCCCGTAATCAGCCAACGGATATAAGGCTTTATCCGTGTTGGCGGTGGAGTTCAGAATAACGTAGTCCTGCCAGTCGGTGCAGGGCATATCCGGGCTTTTCTGTTGCCGGATAGTGAGGAACGAGAGGAAATCCAAAAATCCCTCGAACACGAAACAGGTATCTCTCGGCTCTCCCTGCTGCCGTATATGGGTGATGTCTTTCGATGTGCTGCCCTTGAAACGGGGATTGCGGAGTTCATAACCTCCTGAATCATTCCTGAATGCCAGCGCAAAATAAGGCTTTCCACCGACGCGGTAATACATTTCCTGCACGTATGGGGATGCCGTTCCGGGAGAAATCCCCCTTTCCTGCAAATAGCGTATGAGTGCCGGATTCTGTAACGGCTGTATTCTGCGTATATCTATCGGGCTGGCTGCTTGCCTTTTCGTGTCCCTTTCGGGCAGGTCTTTCCCGTGAAAGGAAAAAGAGGCGGTATCACCCTGTTCCAGTCGGCAGATAGCACCGTAGGCGTTGCACTCGTGCTGCTTCATCACAAGGTCGATGAGCGTCCCGCCCTCACCAGTTCCGTAGTCACACCATAGATTGGCGTTATAATCCACCTTGAAACTTGGCGTGTTGTCCTCCCGTAAGGGGCTGCGATACATGCCGTAGCTTCCTTTTTCCGTGACGGGTTGGATTCCCAAAGAGTTCAGGTAATCTTTGATACTGATATTGTTGGCTTCCTTGTAGGTCATGATTTTTATTTTTAAATTTAACGATAGTAATAATGAAGCAAGAAGCGAGTAAGAAGAAGCACAGGACATTACTACATCTATCTGTTTCTTTTTCAACGGATTGTAGTACATGTAGTAACATAGTAATTATTTATCCTTTAAAAAAAGAATAAATATATCCTATATATTATATTGCCGTTTTTTCTTTTTTCCGGATTTCCCGAAAGTTTGGGATTCTATCTTACTTCATACTACACAATTAATAAATCATTGTTTATTAGATAGTTATTTATATAATAAAGAAAATGTAGAAGCTACTACATTCCGGTTCTACCCGTAATCATCTCCTGTACGGGAAGCCGAAACAGGCTTTATCCTGTACCCATATACGGGATAATAGTTGTTGTTTATGCGCTTTTGCACCCGTTTGAAACCGATTTTCCGCAATGATTCCCCCAATCTTTTTTCGGATAACTGAACAGGGGATATATTGCGTAGGTGTGCGAGTATCTGTGCGGTAGTCATGAAACAGTTCCTTTCCTCCTCTGCTGTCGGTTGTTCAAAATATTGCATCAGCATTTCAAACTCGATTGTCTGCACCTCAAATTCCGCATTTGTCAGGTGCAGTTCTTCAATCTCCGCATCATTGAACCAGTAGCGTACACCCTGACGGTACAGGTACATGATTTCGGAATAGACGTTATCCATGTGAATGCTTTCTGCCGTGGGCTTGTCTATGTGCAGGACTTCAAACGGCAGAAAACGCCTGCTGCCTGTCGGGTCGGTCAGGAACTCGTTGCCGTTCACCGAAGCCATGAAGCTGGCAAGGTGGGGGTATTCCTCTATGTAAACATCATACGGTCTGCGGTATTTCACCGCCGGGGTGGTGATAAGGTTCTTCAAGGCGTTCTCGTTCTGCTTGTTGAGTTCCTTTAGCTGGTCGTCAATGTTGATGAACAGGTATTCGGCTATCAGTGTCAGGATGTCTTTGCCCTGCGGGTCTATCTTCCCGGTAAACAGGTAGTTTTTAAGCGGTGTCGGGCAAAGGTTGTCCAGCCACCACGATTTGAACTGTCCCTGCTTGTCCCCGGTCAATACCAGACAGGTATGGTTCTGACATCCCGTGTCGTTCATGGCGTTGGCTACCACACCGATAAGCCATTTCGTGAAATATTCCTCCCATTTGCCGGGATTGGCTACCTGTACCGTGTTCAGAAGCCTGCCGATATGCCCGTGTTCGGCAGGATTCAGTAAGGGCAGGGCGTTGAAATACTCCTGTATGGGGTGAGCCTTTCTTGCGAAATCGCTTTCCAGTATCATGCGGATGTTGTCGGTAGAGGTGGAAATGTCAGCCGTTGCGTCCAGTCTGCGCCTGAAAGTGTTCAGGGCAAATTTTGTAACGGGCTGGTAAAAGTCCGCAGAACTTGCAGCCCGGTATTCCGTCCGGCTCTTTACGGTGTTGAACCGGAAATCGTACAGGACGTTCAACAGGCTTTCGATGCGCTCGTTCTTGGACTGCCAGCCCTTGATATGCCTTGTATCATCACTTTTTTTCTTTTTCATCGGGAAGTCTGTTAGAAGCCGGGACATACTGCTGCTGCATCCACTTTTTTAGTTCCTCCATGTCGAAACGTAGGGTGCGCCCACGCTTGACACACGGTATCAGTCCCTTGCTGGCTAAGTGGTACAGGTAATTGACCGAATACCCGGTTATGCCGCTGGTAACGGATATTTTGACTAACACAGGCTCTTTTCCGTCCTGCCGTTCTTCGGGCTGTGAGCCCATGACCGGGGCAATCATCTTTTCTATGTTCTCCAGCCGTTTGAAAATTTCTTCGAAAGGATTATTCATAGGTGCTTGTTTTTTGAATTAGCACCACAAATAAAATAAGAAAAATCGGTAAAAAACAAAGCGTCAGCCGTTTGGAATCGCTTTGCTGCGCTCTGCACCAAATTAATGTCGGCAAATAGAAAACGGCTTTGTGTTTATTACCTTACTTATTTAGAAAGTGGGGGAAAACAGGTTTTTTGTTATCGGTTCGTTTCTTTCGTGTTGTTGTTGGGGTGGTGGTGGACATTTTCGGACACGCAAGGTCATTTGCGGACAGGAAGAAACGACCTGTCATTCAGTCTTATATATTTGCACCAGTGAAGAAAAACGGAGTATTGACAAAAATAAATATATCGGTTATGGAAATAGTGACGATTGAAAAGAGAACCTTTGAACTTTGGAAACAGAGGTTTGAAAATTTTGTGGGGCGTGTGGATGCGCTCTGTGTGCCTTTACGCAGGAAGCGTGACAAGTGGCTGGATAACTGCGAGACCTGCCGTTTGCTGAATGTTTCAGCCCGGACAATGCAGACCTACCGTGATACGGGGAAACTGCCTTATTCGCAGATTAACAATAAGATTTACTACAAGGCTTCGGACGTGGAAACATTTCTGCTCGACCAAGTAAGGGACAATTCTAAAAAGTAGGCGTATGGATTTGATAACGAAAGATTCCGAAACTACGTTGGTGCTGTTTTCTTCCCTTGACAGGGTACTGGAAAACGTGGAGTACGTGGTAATGAACTATCGCCCGGTATTGAACGGTGAACACTACCTGACGGGTGAGGAAGTATGCGAGCGACTTTGCATCAGCAAACGGACTTTGCAGGATTACAGGGACACGGGACTGCTGGGGTACGTGCAGCTTCCGGGAAAAATCATCTACCGGGAAAGCGACATCATGGATTTGTTGGAAAGGTTCTATCAGAAATGAAATCTTGAAAACATGGAATCTTGTTTTCTTGCTGTCTTGCTTTCTTGAAATATTGAAGTATTGAAATATAGCTGTCTTGTTTTCTATATTGTTTGGTTGAAAGCCAGCAATCACGGTTTCTTGAAAACTGTGTTGCTGGCTTTTTAATTATTCAAAAACTATTCAGTAACAAAATGCTTTGTAGAACAATATGCCTTAACTCCCATTTTGGATGTAGTGTGTAATATTAGGATAATGGCAGGAACTAAAATGGCAGGTGTCATTCCTATAATTGGTGATAACCAATTTGATAGAGCAGTAACACTTCCTAAACCGATGGATTTTCCTGCCGCTAAAAATTTCTTTTGTTCTTTTTCATAATCAGGATGTCCACAAATGAGTTTGTCAAATTCATCTTTTAGTCTGCTCCAATAGTTTTGGGCTTCTGCCGTATTGGTTTGACTACCTCCGAATGTCGCTGTTTGAATGGGACCTCTCGCTGTTAACCATTCCTCAGCTGCTTTTTCTTCTCCATATTTAGATACTAATTGTTCAATAACAACTTTTTGATATGGTTTAAGGCAAGCATACCACTCGTTAAGAGATAAATCATCTATTTCTATCATAACATTTCTTTTATGTGATTTGCAGAAATACAATAAGAAGTTTGGTTTAACTCATGAGGGTTTATTCCGGCTATAATAACTCCTGACGCAGGCGCATAAGTACCTATTAATAAGCCAATAATTGCCCCTGTCCTAATATTAAATATTAAAGAACCTGATTGTCCAGGTCTTGTTTGTATATTAATCGTTGCATATTTTGATTTGATTCCGGATGTTTCTAATAACATTTTAGCTCCAATTTCTGTTTCTTGATATGTTAACACTCTTCTGCCCATAACACAATGTGGAAATCCAAACATACCAATTTTCTCTCCCACAGGAATGTTATCTAATGATTCCAATGGAGGTAAATTGCCATTAAATCCTAAATCCGTTTTTAATATGCATAAATCAGTAATTGGATTTATATCTTCAATAATAGCAGTGGCAGGACGACATGATAAGTCTGTTACGTCTTGATAAACATTTATATTCGGAATATGAGGTAACAAAACGCATAAATCATTTGTTTCATTTCCTACAACATGTCGTGCTGTAACTACTTTACCCTCATTAGAAATAAGGAATCCTGTTCCTAACATGTCAATTGCATGAGTATTTTTATTGCATTTCCCTATTACAAGTGTTATTTGTGTAAAATCAAACATGGCTTTTTATATGATAATGTTTCTATTGTCAAATTTAGCAGAAAAAACTCATATATGCAAATTATTAATTTGTTTTTCAACTTCTTGCATATCCCTTAGTATCGTTTGGTCTAATACCTTTGCGTAGTGCTGTGTCATTCGGGTGGATGAATGCCCCAGCATTTTAGCCACATTCGGCAGTGACACGTTGTTAGCCAGTGCGATAACCGATGCGAAACTATGGCGGGCTGTGTGCGTGGTCAGGTTCTTTTTGATACCGCACAGGTCGGCAATCTCTTTCAGGTAGCTGTTCATCTTCTGATTGCAGGGAACGGGCAATAAAGTTCCTTTATTCATGCAGTAGGGGTTATCCTTATACTTTTCAAGTATCTGTTTGGGAATGCTTAAAAGCGGGATGTTACAGAGGTTGTTTGTCTTTTCACGGGGTTTCACTATCCACAGATTGCCGTTGCTGTCCTCTGAAATATGTTCGGGGCGCAGGTTATACACGTCTATGAATGCCAGTCCGGTATATACGCAAAAGATAAAAACATCCCGTACCAGTTCCAGCCGTTCAATCCTGAACTCTTTTTGCCATATCCGGTTTATCTCGGCTTGGCTTAGGAACTGTTTGTTTACCTCTACCTCGTGAAACTTGATTCCGGCAAACGGGTTCTTTGTCAGCCACTCGTTGGAAATGGCAAGGTTTATCACTTTCTTGAAGCATTTCATGTACCGGATAACGGTGTTCTGTGCGCAATGTTTCTCCGTCTTTAGGTATAAATCGAATTTACGCACCAGTTCCCCGTTTACCTCACGCAGTAGCATATCATCTACCTTGTAGTCACGTCTAACCAGTTCCATGAGATATTTAAGGCAGTTATCGTAACGTCTTACGGTAATATCGGCGTAGTCCGTCCCGATTAGCTTCCGGCAGTTGTCGTTATGCTCCTTGAACACATTGTATAATGTCTTGAAAGTCTCGTCCTTTCCCTGATAGCGGTTCACTATGGCACGTGCGGAGATAATCTTTCCCTCCAGTTCCAAGTCTTGGTAAATCTGATAGAATTTCACACGCAAGGCGTCAATGTAATGGTTAAGTTCTACGGAATTTCGGTCTTTGCCTGTCGATTTCTCTTTTTCCTGCGACCAAAGTGGGACTTTTACGCTCCGCTTTAGTTGAAGTTCCACATATAGGCGGTCATAAGTGACACGCACACGCACGGGTGCTTCCCCGTTTTTTAACAGTTTGCTACGCTTGATGAAGAACAACACGCTGAATCTTTTTCTTTCCATACGGCTCAATTTTTAATGATACAAAGTTAGGAAATCGAACCGAGAACCCTGTTGTGTAAAATAGCGCAACAAGCTGTAAAAGAATGAAGTAAATACCTCGTAGTGGAACATTTTGGGCTTTTAAAAATAGTCCCTTGAATAAGGACGTATAGTTTGCTCCAGTCCCACTAATTTTGCCTATTCTTGGAAATGAAAAATCCCCGAACTTCTTTGAAATTCAGGGATTTACATCGTTTTTCTTTCTTGAAAAGTGGTGCCACCAGGAATCGAACCGGGGACACAAGGATTTTCAGTCCTTTGCTCTACCAACTGAGCTATGGCACCTTTCTTTTATTTTGCGAATGCAAAGGTAGTGAAAGTTTTTTTATTCTGCAAGAAGTAGTGAAATAAAAATCATTGATATCTAATTACCTGGTTTATTATCAGCAATATACAAGATGAAAAATATTTTTATTTTAATTAAATAGAAAGGAGGAGAGGATTTATTAGTTGTCTTTGGTGGAATGTTAAATACAGCCTTTTGTATATAAGAAATACGTATCTTAAAATATTTAAAATACGTATTTCTGGAATCGGTGAAATAATAAATACTATTTCTGTAATAAAGGATTCCAACCTTGTGCTTTCAATTCGAATTCTTGTCCGTCTCGTGTTATTAGAGCACAACCTAATTCGGGTTTGGTGATATGTCCAATTAGGCGTACTCCTTCCATTTCGGATATTTTTTCGTGATCGGCAATAGGAACGGTAAAGAGTAACTCATAATCCTCACCGCCGTTCATTGCACAGGTTGTGAGGTTCATATTGAATTCCTCTGCCATAACAGCTGTCTGATAATCTATAGGTATATGTTCTTCGTAAACACGACAACCGGCATTGCTTTGAGAACAGATGTGTAACAACTCGGAAGATAATCCATCGGAGATGTCCATCATGGAGGTGGGGGTAATATTGGCGGCAGCTAACTTTTCAATAATGTCTTTACGAGCTTCGGGTTTGAGTTGTCGCTCCAACAGATATTCTTTGCCGGAGAAATCCGGTTGCGCATCTTGTTCGCCTTTGAATACTGCTTTTTCGCGTTCCAATAATTGCAGACCCATGTAGGCGGCACCTAAATCACCACTGACGCAGATTAGATCTGTTTCCTTTGCACCGTTGCGGTAGACGACTTTATCTTTATCCGCTTCTCCGATACAGGTGATGCTGATGGCAAAGCCCGTTAGAGAAGAAGTGGTATCTCCACCTACAATGTCAACGTGATATTGCTGGCATGCCAGGCGGAGCCCGGCATAAAACTCATCCATGTCTTCCACGCTGAAGCGTTTGGATAGGGCAAGTGAGACGGTAATCTGCTTTGGTGTTCCGTTCATCGCGTAGATATCGGAGAAGTTGACAATGGCGGATTTATATCCCAAATGCTTTAAGGGCATGTAAGTCAAGTCAAAGTGTACACCTTCCATAAGCAAGTCGGTTGTCACCAGTACTTGCTTTTCCGAAGGGTAGGAGAGGACGGCAGCATCGTCGCCTATTCCATATTTGCTTGATTCATTTTCTAATTTGATTCCCTCAGTGAGATGCTTGATGAGGCCGAACTCGCCAAGGGTTGCTATTTCTGTTCTCATAAAATCTAATTAATGATAAGATCCTTCCGATTTGAACGGATTAGGCACGATTGATAAGTTCACGCATGATGGTAGTCATTTTGGGTTGAGCAGCGTCGGCCGCTTTTTGGACTTCCTCATGTGATACTTCTACAATTTTCCCTTCTACTCCCAAATCGGTTACAACCGAGATTCCGAATACCTTAATTCCACAATGATTGGCTACAATTACTTCGGGTACTGTAGACATGCCTACGGCATCCGCCCCAAGAATGTGGAACAGCTTATATTCGGAAGGGGTTTCGAATGTTGGTCCTTGTGTGCCTATATAAACTCCTTGCTGTACTTTTATTCCTTTCTCTTTGGCTATCTCTTTCGCTTTACGAATCAGCTCCTTGTTGTATGCCTCGCTCATGTCCGGAAAACGCGGACCGTATGGGATGTTCTTTCCACGAAGCGGATGTTCGGGGAAATAGTTGATATGGTCGGTAATAATCATCAGGTCGCCTATTTCGAAATCGGGATTGGTGCCACCACTGGCATTGGATACGAATAATGTTTTAATGCCCAATTCGCGCATGACACGCACCGGGAAGGTTACTTCTTGCATGGAATAACCTTCGTAATAGTGAAAACGTCCCTGCATTGCCATAATGTCTTTATTACCCAATTTACCGAAAATAAGCTTCCCGCTATGTCCTTCAACGGTTGATACAGGGAAGTTGGGGATGTCTTCGTACTTTATTTCATACTTCTCGGTAATTTCATTTGCCAGGCTGCCAAGTCCGGTACCCAGAATGATCGCCGTTTCAGGACTTGTGTGCATCTTTCCTTTCAGAAAAGCTGCCGTCTCTTGTATTTTCTCTAACATAGCCAATAATGTGTTGGTTAAAAATATCTTGTTGATTTTGTAATATTTCTACTTCAATGGGAAGAATGTAAATATATTTTTTTAGTTCTCTATCCATCACCGGATGATGTACCAGACGGGTGGCATCCTTTTCGGTGGTGATGATCAAGCGTTGTTCTCCCTTTAGTTTTTTGAACCGCTCCCTGATGGACTGTATATCGCGTTGACTGAAATTATGATGATCGTCGAATGCCAACAAGTCTATATGCGATGTATATTTCTCCAACTCTTGCATAATAGGGGCAGGAGAAGCAATTCCTGTGAGCAGTAGCACCTGTTCGTCTGCTTGCAAAGTGGATAGTTTTCTTTCTGTTTTTCCTGCTATTTCCGGAAATGCCGGCTGTAGGTTTCCATAGCGGAAAGCAGAAAAAAATAACATCTGATAAGGAAATAGGTTCAGCCTTTTTGTAATAATATTGAAATCTATCGGTTTTATGTCCGGAGGGCATTTGGTGACAATGACAATTTGTGCACGATTTTTCCCATGTACGGATTCACGAAGCAACCCTGCTGGCAATAATGCATCATCACAGAACAGACGGTGATAATCTGTCAGGAGGATGTTGAGACCGGCTTTAACATAGCGGTGTTGAAATGCGTCATCAAGCAGAACAACTTCTACCGGAGGATTATTCAATTTGCAAAGTTGTTCGATGCCATGACAGCGATTTTCGTCCACGGCCACCCGGATATCGGAGAATTTTGATTTTATTTGGTAAGGTTCATCGCCTATATTGCGTGCATTACTTTCGCCGGTAGATAATATGTAGCCTTTTGTATGGCGTTTGTATCCCCGGCTCAATACGGCAACCTGAAATTTATGACGAAGTAATTTTATCAGATACTCGGTGTGTGGCGTTTTACCGGTTCCTCCTACGGCAATGTTGCCGATACAGATGACAGGAACGTTAAAACTCTTTGACCGGAGATATCCCCAGTCAAAGAGTTTGTTTCTTAAGGTAACCCCTATTCCATAAAGGAATGAAATAGGGTATAGCCATTTATGTATCTTGATAAAATTTTCTTCCATGCAGAAAAGTTTACTTAATATTCAGTTCGAATGGAACGCGTGCCTGTATCATGGAGCGTTCGCTTAAATTCTTCAATAAACTGAAGTCTTTATAATAATCTCCTAATTTGCTTTTCAGAAGTTGAGATTCTACATAGCTTGTTGGTTGGGTGTCTAACAAAGAAGAGAAAAGGTCTTTTTTGGCTGGATAAGCCACAACTGTATATCCTTCCAGATCAGCTTTCTTGACTGCAATGTCGAGTGCTTTGTCAATACCGCCCAGTTCATCTACCAACCCTAATTCTTTGGCTGTTTCACCGGTCCATACACGGCCTTCGGCTATTTTTTCGATTGCTTCTTTAGTCATGTGACGCCCTTCGGCACAACGGGTAACAAATGTATCGTATCCTTGCGTAATCATCATCTGCATTAATGCTTTTTCATCATTGTTGAATGGGCGCATGATGTTGCCGAAATCTGCAAATTTATTTGTTTTTACCACATCATAAGTCAATCCTACTTTATCAGTAAGTTCTTTTACATTGGGGATTATGCCGAAAATGCCGATGGAACCGGTAAGAGTAGTCGGTTCTGCTACGATTGTATCGGCTATGCATGAGATGTAATAACCGCCCGATGCTGCGTAGTCACCCATTGAAACGATAACCGGTTTTTCTGCTTTCAGTTCTTTTACGGCATGCCAGATCTGTTCGGAAGCAAAAGCACTTCCACCCGGAGAATTTACACGCAATACAACTGCTTTGACATCTTTATCTTCTTTCAACTTACGTAAATCGCGGATAACTTTATTACCGACAATTCCATCTTCAGAAGTGGCCGAACCTCCCTGATCTGTTATTTCACCTGATGCGTAATAGATGGCTACGATATTGCCGCTTTTGTCTTTCGGCACATTCTTTTTCACATTGATCATATCGCTCAGACCGAGAATAGGCAGACGGTCGTCTTTATCGATGTCAACCAGTTGTTTTAGATAGTCACGTACATTGTTTTTGTAGATCAAGGTGTCTGCCAGTCTGCAACTTACGCTTTCTTCCGCAGGATAGAACATGAGCATCCGGTCAGCATAAGCATTCAGTGAATCCGGTGAAATGTGGCGTGAAGCTGAAACCCCGTCCACTACTTGTCCCCAAATAGAACCGATGAATTCGGTAACTTGTTCGCGGTTAGCGGGGCTCATTTCCGTAGCGATGAAAGGTTCGACTGCCGATTTGTAGGTACCTACTTTGAATATTTGCATTTCAATGCCGACTTTCTGAAGTAAATCTTTGTAAAAAATCGGTGCAGATGCGATGCCTCGCCACTCAATCATTCCTTTCGGATTGAGCAGTACTTTGTCTGCTACACTTGAGAGATAATAAAGACCTTGTGTGTATCCGTCACTATATGCGACAATGAATTTGCCACTTTCTTTAAAATCATTCAAGGCATTACGAATAGCTTGCAGGGACGCATAAGAGGAACTCAGACTGGAAGCCTGTATATAAATGCCTTTGATGTTTTCGTTTTCTTTGGCTTTTTTGATGGAAGATAGAATGTCATCGAGTCCGTAAACATTGGAGTCATCTCCTGTCAATGCCGAGAATATTCCCTCTAAGCTCTCTTGAGTACGTTCTACCAGTGTACCGTTAAGATCGAGCATCATCACTGAGTTTTTCTTGACGACTGTTTCCGTATCGGATGATGAAACGATTCCGAAAATCACTATGATGCCGATGAAGAACAGAACGATGCTTGACAGTATGATACCTGTAACTGTGGCAAGCGTAAATTTAAAGAAATCTTTCATTGTACTTATAGTTTTTTTATGCCAGCTCGTATTAAAGCTAACAAAGATAAATAATTGAGTTGATATTTATCCCATAAGTCGCATAGTTTTTTGTTTTGTCACAGTGAGGTGAGTGAAAAATGTGATAACTTAAGGAATTATAGAGCAAAAAAAGAGGGAATCGTCTTATCGCAGATTGCTCCCCCTTTCCCACTCTTTAAGAAACTACTACTTATTTCTTAAGAAAAGATTCTTTCATTTTGGCAATGTCATTCAAGTAATCCTGCAAATCTTGTTCGTGGTCTTCTTCTTCGGCCAGGATATGTTTGGCAATATCACATGTGGTATAGTCTTTTCCTTCTGTGAATTTTGCTATTTCTTGGTAACGAAGTATTGCACAACGTTCGGATGCTACATTCTGATTGAGTAAACTTACCGTATCAAATTGAGTTGGGGTGTCATATTTGCATCTGGCCAATTCTAACCATTGTTTTGGGTCGAGAACCGGAGTTCCTTCCAATTCTATAATACGATCAGCGATTAACTGTGCGTGTTGGCGTTCTTCTTCGGCATGTTCTTCGAATTCACCTTGTACGCCGGTACGCATAGCACCTTCAACGACTAATGCGCCTACCCAATATTGATAGTATGCCAACCATTCTTCAGACAATGCAGCATTAAGCTGTTCAATTAAACTTTTTACATCGAGCTTACCTTGCAGGATTTTCACACTTTCTTTAGCCATAATTTTAAAGTTTAGGTTATAAATATTAAGTTGGTTATTCAACAATGCCGAAAATCTTTTGTTTCGGGATAAATCTGATTTAACAAAAGTAAATGGTCGAAGAATGGCTGTGGTTGGTTGGATGATAATTTGTTTGTTTGAACAGATTAAATTTCTCTTACCTGTTTCCAATGCATTCAACATATCTTTTACTTCCTCTTCTATTCTTTTCTTTTTTTAACATAGTTAATTTCTTTTTCCTGATATTCTTTGCTCTCTTCTAAGTAATTAATTTCCTGATTGCAGGAATACGTATTCTTGCGCGTAGAGAATTGATTTTAACATGGCCTTAAAATCCATTCCTTGTCCTTGGCTATCCGTATCCCTTTTCTTGCTGAAATTCTCCCTTATATGATTGATATATGCCCTTTTGTCTTTTGTCCCTTGTTTCTTTTCGGAATCATTCGGCCTTTCCTGTTTCCGGAGCCTTTTTGCCCGTATTTGTTCATTCGTCAACTTAAACTCCCGCTCTTCTTCTCCTTTATGGTATTTTCCCGGTAAAAGCACGCCTTCCCTTTCTTTTCCCATTCCTTCCTTTTATCCCCTCCTGTATCCGGCCTCCATTTTCCTTTCCTGTCAATATTTGTCACAAGGCTTCTTCCTTTCTCCATCCTGAAAGGCTCCTTTTCTCTATTGAAAAATAGATACATCCGTCTTTTTTTTAATGTACTGTATATCAATTCATTGCCTTTTCTTCTTTTTTCCCGTAGAGAATCTCCCCGTTCCTCTACGAGTCTCCCTTCCTTCCTCTACGGGTTTCCGTCCTTTTCCCGTAGAGTCTCCTTTCCCTTGTTTCTAATCCGTTACATCCCCCTCTTTCCTCCCTTCCTTTCCCTTTCTCCTTGTGTAATGATAAATGCTTCTCCATGCGGCAACGGATTCTTTTCCATAGACCTTCCCTCCCTTTCAATCCGTTTCTTTCTTCATCGTCCCCTTTTTTCTTTCATTTTTCCCTTTTCACGCGCGTATATATTATAATGTGTAGCCCTTTTTCCCTTCCTTTCCCTTCCTCTGTTTTTATGTTCTACAACATGTTTCATAATCAGCCCCTTACATATTTATTTTCATTTTATTCAAAAATAAACATTGAAATCTTTTGCTTGTATCGTAAAAAGGCCTACTTTTGCATCCGCTTAGCTGAAGAGCCTGAGCCTGTTTCTTTGACATATTGAAAGCGCATTCTCCAAGTTAACGGTTTAAACAAAAAAACTCCCTGAAAGTTTTGGAAGTAAAACAATAAATTCGTTATCTTTGCAGTCCGGTTCGCAAAAAAAGGTCGGTTTGGTGTGTCGGTTCTTTCTTTCCCTTTCGCAAGAGAGTCTTAGAGTAGAAAATCCGCAACCCGAAAAAAAAACTTCCGAAATATTTGGCGGTTTAAAATAAACCCCTTACCTTTGCACCCGCTTTTGAAAACAAAGCAACCATAGTTCTTTGAAATATTGATAAACAATACAAGTAGTACGATTCTGTCTTATTAAGTTATGACAGATTAAAATTTAGAACCGTCAATGCTTATTAATATAGGTATTAGAATGACGTCAATAGATTTACGGTATCCTGAACAGAGCAATATACTGCCGCGTTTTTTTTATAATTGATTTGTTAATTGTAAGATTCGTGCAGTCACAATACTTTTACAATGAAGAGTTTGATCCTGGCTCAGGATGAACGCTAGCTACAGGCTTAACACATGCAAGTCGAGGGGCATCAGGGTGTAGCAATACACCGCTGGCGACCGGCGCACGGGTGAGTAACACGTATCCAACCTGCCCTTTACTCGGGGATAGCCTTTCGAAAGAAAGATTAATACCCGATGGTATAACATGACCTCCTGGTTTTGTTATTAAAGAATTTCGGTAGAGGATGGGGATGCGTTCCATTAGGCAGTTGGCGGGGTAACGGCCCACCAAACCTTCGATGGATAGGGGTTCTGAGAGGAAGGTCCCCCACATTGGAACTGAGACACGGTCCAAACTCCTACGGGAGGCAGCAGTGAGGAATATTGGTCAATGGGCGAGAGCCTGAACCAGCCAAGTAGC